>UMFP01002224.1_pt1 | contig 22170 bp, 17 predicted proteins | sample 1965031 | NCBI WGS metagenome assembly UMFP01 (sample SAMEA4836048, study PRJEB28245) | human gut metagenome | biome: gut microbiome; material: fecal sample | place: Denmark | collected 2008
TAACGACAGCTATGCTGAAGTTGGTGAAGTACAAGACTTCATTTTCCAGGAGCGTGCTAGTATGAGTGAGGGAGATGCAGCGAAAATGACTGTGTCTCTGAAAGTTGACCAAAAGACTAAGATGGGTATTGTTACTGACGTAAAAAATGCTCTTAGAAAATCTTACGCTTTGAAGATTAACTATTCTGCTACTAAACGTGGTGAGAAATAATTAGTTAATTCAATATATTAAAGAAAGGGCTTCCAAAATGATTTGGAAGCCCTTTCTTTATTTAGGAATATCCCTATTTTAGCTGTTTCTACTACTAATAAGGCTTTTACTACTGCTGCTCTGCTAATAATATCCTTTATTTTCTTTTATTCTTTTACTCCGTAAACGATTGTGTGAAGTTTCTTCCTTATCATTTCGTAGTCTTTATCCGGGTTGAGGTTGCCGTGTACCATTAGATACATAGGCAGGAAATCGTCTCCCGGCTTGTAAGGCGGTTGGTAATAGTCTTTTTCCCACAAAACGAAACCCTGGCGTTGATAGAATCCGATACGGCGTTTTGCCATCTCCTCTACCGGGCGTTCCACTTCGAGTACAATCGGTTGCTTCAAGTAGTTGCACAAGTATTCGAGGGTGCGTTTTCCATATCCGCCGTTTCGCAGGGCAGGGTTGGTTGCGAAGTGCTCTACGTAGTAGAAGCTGTCAAAGTCCCAGTAAGTGATAAAGCCGATAGGCAGGTCATCATCAAAGATGATATTATTGTAAAAGTTACCTATACGGTCAGTGTACTCACGTAGTTGGTCTAACTCACGGTATTCTTCCGGTGGAAATGCATCGATAAGTAACTCTTCCATAAACTTGTAATGCTGGAAATCCGATGTACTAATCGGCTGAAATCTAATCATACGGTTTGGGTTTTAAGTTTGTACTAATAGTGTATTCTTTATATTGATATTATATTTTGTACCCTTTTGTATCCATATAACTTTTAAGGGATATAGAATTCAATCACGCGGCGGATGGCGCGTTGGCAAACCGGACAGAATTCCGGGTAACCGTTTGTTCTCATACGACAGTCGTAGGCAGGACGATAGATGCCTTTGGCTGAGTATCCGCCTCCTTCATAGACTCCTACCGGATATTTTTTCCTTTCGGTGGCAGGGGTGGGGATGGGAGTACCTTTGATGAGCATATTTTCCCACTTGGAAGCGAAATCTATGCGTGTCGAGATATTCTGTTCCCATGGTTCAATATCCAGTGGATAGGTATCTGTCATTGTGTCGTCCTCATAGAAATACTCGTCGGCTAATCCTGCAAAGCTGTGCCCGAACTCGTGTACCACTACGGGCTTGAACATCGGATGATGGGCAGTAGTCAGCGTATACGAATTATAAATACCGCCACCACCGTATACGTCAGTGTTGGCGAGAATAATAATGTGTTCGTAAGGGATGCCGGCTAAGGCGTTATGGATAGATTTTACCCGGCTGGTAGTCAGGTAACGATCCGAATAGAAAGTGTCGAAATGAGAGTGTACGGCCGTTTGTTTCCATTGGTTTTCGCGGGGCACACTGACGCCACTGTCCGTAGACGGACTGGCAACGGCAATGATATTGAACTTATCTTTCATGGAGCGGAACGGTTCATGTGAAAACAGGCTTTCACAAGCGTTTTGCGCGTCCTGATAGAACAAGTCCATTTCCTTCCCGGTATATCCTTCAGCAAGGATGGCGACGTCGATACATTCTTTCTCATTGCCACTTTGGAGCATATAGCGATGCGGAGTGACGTGTGACACTCCCCGTTTATGAATCAGGATATCGTCAGGGCGGACTATATGCTTGTAGCTGGCCATCACTTCCCTGCGCGGAGAATACAGGACGATTTCCACTTCTACCGGTTGTTTGGGATAAGGCAGAAGAAAACTGTTCTCGAATCCCTTTGCCGTTTCTTTGGCTTCGTCCGTGGTGAGCCATTCCTGAAACAGGGAAGAGAAGGAAGTCTTGTAGATGCACCGTTTGGTAGCAAGGTCTTTCACGATGATTTGACCGTTGCCCTCCAGTGGGAGTTCGGATAAATGATGCTGGCGACCTGCCCAGGAAGGAAGTTGTGACAGTTCGTCGAGATAGATAGCCTGTTGCCTGGCATCTCCGGTGAAGATGTAGTCCACCCGCAATGTTTTATCTTGAAAATAATCGGCAAAGTTCTGTGCATAACCTTCCACAAAAGTGAAGAAAAATAGGACAATACAGCAAAATAGTTTCATATAAATGGTATATTTATGTTTTTTGCAAAGATACAAACTATTGTTGATTTAACTGCTTCGTATAAATAAAAGTAATAGTTTATAGCATTTGTTGCCGGAAAATCGCTAACTTTGCACAAAAGATTCACTGATTAAAACAATTTGATTTAAGAAATGGGACATCATCAATTAGATACGCTGGATGAACAAATACTGAAACTGATTGCCGGCAATGCACGTATTCCTTTTTTGGAAGTGGCGAGAGCTTGTAATGTTTCCGGTGCCGCGATTCATCAACGTATTCAAAAACTAACTAACTTAGGGATACTCAAAGGTTCAGAATATGTCATTGACCCCGAAAAAATAGGATATGAAACTTGTGCTTACATCGGTATCTATCTGAAAGATCCCGAATCCTTTGATTCGGTAACAAAGGCTTTGGAAGCTATTCCCGAAGTAGTGGAATGTCATTTCACTACCGGAAAATATGATATGTTCATCAAGATTTACGCAAAGAATAACCACCACTTGTTGAGTGTTATCCATGATAAATTGCAACCACTGGGATTGGCGCGTACAGAAACGTTAATCTCCTTCCACGAAGCCATTAAGAGGCAGATGCCTATCATGGTCGAGGTGGACGAGGAAGATTAATTTATCTCACTTTCTTACGTAATCTACAAAGGCATAGGAGCAGAGATGTTTCTCATCCGCAGGGTGAGCTTCTCTGCTTTTTTCTTGCCAACTCTCCGGAGAAACTTCAGGGAAATATACGTCGGCTTCGGGAGCAGTGCTGTCTATCTCTGTCAGGCAGAGTTCGTCAGCAAAAGGAAGTGCTTGCCGGTAAATGCTTGCACCGCCGATTATATACACATGTTCCTCTTCTTTGCAGCTTTGCAAAGCCGCTTCAAGCGATGGGAACACTTCTGCACCGGGACATTCCGTAGCCGGATTAGAAGACAGTACAACGTTTCTGCGATTGGGCAATGCACCTTTCGGTAGAGATTCGAAAGTCTTGCGGCCCATTATAATGGTGTTTCCGGTAGTCAACGCCTTGAAACGCTTCAAGTCGTTGGGCAGCCAGAAAAGAAGTTTATTCTGAAAGCCTATTGCCATACGCTGGTCTATGGCGGCGATAATGGATACTTTACTCATAGGAATTATACGGCTACTACTCCTGCGATATGCGGATGCGGGTCATAATTTACTAATTCAAAGTCCTCAAATTTGAAATCGAAGATACTTTTCACATCCGGGTTGATTTTCATTTGTGGCAGCGGGCGAGGTTCACGCGACAGTTGCAGTTTCACCTGTTCCAGGTGGTTCAGGTAGATGTGGGCATCACCGAACGTATGAACAAAGTCACCTGCTTTCAATCCCGTCACTTGCGCCATCATTTGCAATAACAATGCATAAGAAGCGATGTTGAAAGGAACGCCGAGGAAGATATCGGCACTGCGTTGGTAAAGTTGCAGGCTCAATCGTCCGTCTGCTACGTAGAACTGGAAGAAAGCATGGCAGGGCGGGAGGTTCATCTTGTTCAGGTCTGCCACGTTCCAGGCACTCACGATGATACGGCGTGAATCCGGATTATGCTTGATTGTCTCTACCACTTCGCTGATTTGGTCGATGAATCCACCGTTGTAGTCAGGCCACGAACGCCACTGGTAACCGTAGATATGACCTAAGTCACCGTTCTCGTCCGCCCATTCATTCCAAATACGCACTCCGTGCTCTTGCAGATATTTCACGTTGGTGTCTCCTTGCAGAAACCAAAGCAACTCGTATATGATTGATTTCAGATGCAGCTTCTTCGTTGTCAGACAGGGAAAACCGTCTTCGAGGTTAAAACGCATTTGATGGCCGAAAACGCTGATGGTTCCCGTTCCGGTGCGATCACTTTTTTCCGTGCCTTCCGTCAGTACACGGTTGAGCAAATCCAGGTATTGTTTCATAATGAATAAATTTTCAAATCATTGGTGTATTCACGGAGAAGTACACACTTGTGCAAAATTACAAAAATGGTGTGAATAAATTAGCAAACCATCCGACGAACTTCTTCCAAGGTGAACGCTTTTTCCAAAATTCAGGTGTCAGTTGGGTGCAGTGTTCGATATCTTCATGGAACATCGTATTCAGTTCGGCTGTCGTTTTCTTGTCAAAGATGAAAGCGTTCGTCTCGTAGTCGTATCGGAGGCTTCGGCTGTTTAGGTTGGCAGTGCCGACTGTGCAGAACAGGTCGTCGACCATCATGATTTTCGAGTGATGAAATCCGCCGTTGTACATATAAACGGTAGCTCCCCTTTTCATCAACTTATGCAGCTTATAAAGCGCGGCATCCGGCGTAAACGGAATATCAGAAGCGGAAGAAACCATAATCGTCACATCCACTCCCCGGTCAATGGAGCGGTTCAGTGCTTTCTTGATGGAAGAAGTCGGCACGAAATAAGGATTGACGATGTGTACATTCTTTTGCGCCGAATAAATACTCATCGCATATGCGTGGCTCAACATACGACTGTTCTTCTTCGGAGTACGGTCTACGATGGCGACTACAATATTGGTGCTGTCCGTCTGTCCCGCATGTTGCGGAAAATAAGCTTCCCCGCCTATATTCTGTTTCGTCTCTTTGTTCCAAATCGTGAGAAATATTTCCTGCAGGTCGTTGACGGCATCCCCTTCGATGCGCGTGTGCATATCCCGCCAGGTTCCGATTTTGGGCAGACCGTTGATGTAATAATCGGCGATATTCATTCCGCCCGTATAAGCCACTTTTCCGTCAATGACGGCAATCTTCCGGTGGTCGCGGTGGGCGGCGTGGTTGATGTAAGGGAAGGTAAACGGATCGAACTTGACAATTTCGATGCCCCGTTCACGTATTTTCTTGAGATGTTTCTTTTTGAGCGGCTTGTTATTCGACCAGTTGCCGAAGGCATCGAACATAGCCCGCACTTCAACGCCTTCTTTTACCTTTTCGGCCAAGAGGTCGAATAAAGCATTGGCGATGGAGTCATTGCGGAAATTGAAATATTCAAGGTGAACATGGTGTTTGGCTTCCCGTATGGCTTCAAATAAATCGATAAACTTCTCCCGTCCGCTTTTCAGCAGCTTGACTTTATTGTTATCGGAGATGGGAATACCTGATTCTTGCAGGAAATGTAATACTAGAGAATCACTTGTTAGTCCGATAGAGTCCCGTGGATGCGTCATCAAACTGTCGATGACATCCGCCTGGGCGCGTAATAAAGACAAAAACAGAAATAAAATAAATATACGTAGTTTCAAAACTTTTCTCTCTATTTTAGTTTACAGAACAACAAAGATACAACATCTAAGTTTGGGGCGACTTGGAATAAAGGGTAGATTTATTATTGTTTAACAGATGGAACGGCTAATAAGAATTTCTTTGTCTAAAGAATAAAAAAATCCCGGAGATACACAGAATTCCGGGATTGTAATTATATATCCTTTTGATGGCGCTTATGCCAACGAAGCCACTTTACGCGTCGCCATAAACAACAGGACGACGGTAGCGATAATAATTGATTTCGGGTCAAGGCTTGTAGCGCCGTGATTAATCATACCGATAAACACTTCCCTGATGGTTCCCCAAGCAGCTTCCAAACCGCCCAGCCAAACGAAAAGTACAGTTGCAATCGCCATTACGAAAGCACTCCAAAGACGTGCCAGCCGATAGCTGCGGTCGGGCAAGTGGTGCATGACACGGCGACTGAATCCGTTGTCCGCTATTTCCTGCTTGTTTTCCGCGAAGAAATCGCGCAAGAGCTTATCATTGTCTACTTCTTTCATAACCGTTTTGTTTTAAATACGTTGCCAATTTCTCTTTACCACGCGACAGATGGCTTTTCACCGTCCCTGCCGGTATTCCTGTTATCCCCGCAATCTTGTCGATGCTTACATCTTCCATGTAGAACAACGTGATGCAGGTTCTTTCCACTTCTTTGAGCGTCTTGAGCGACTGGTAGACATCCATTTTCTGACCGACATTCTCCTGCTCGGTACTGTTGATGGCGTCTATTTCCCTTGTATCCAAGTCAGCCGTCTCCTTCCGGCTGCGAATATAATCATAAAAAACATTGTACGCAATACGATACAGCCACGTGGAGAAGCTTGATAAGTTTCGGAAAGAAGCAATATTCGTATACGCCTTGATGAATGTATCTTGTGCCAAGTCGTCACTCAATTCGTTGTCGCCGCAAGTCAGATTCAGGAAGAACCGCCGGACAGGCGACTGGTACTTCCCCACCAACTGGTCGAAGGCCCTGGTGTTCTTGAACACCACGACCTGCGCGACTAGCGATATATCGTTGAGTTGGCTCATTTTTCTTCTTCGGGCTTTTCTTCATTCAGCCCATTACCTTTGTTTTCGGATTCGGGGGAGAAGATATTGGAACTGTCGGTTTTGATGTTGTCGTTTTGATTTTCGCTTTTATTGATATTGCGCATCCATGCATCGGATGCTTCCGGATTTTGCTTCTGCTTGTAACCTATAATCCATTGCCCGATGCCCATAAATGCAACTAGCAGTCCGATAGTTCCGATTCCGAATTCTCCTGTAATTGCCCAAAGGAAGATGAAAAGTCCGATACCGGTAAATGTGTTTTTGATACCTTGTGAGCATGGGTCGGCAGGTTTGTTTTCCCGGATAAAGTCTGCCGGCAACGGTTGTCCTGTCGCAAGTGCCTGTTCGGCAAGGCGATAGCGTGCCTTCCGGTTCTTGTAGCGGAAGAAGAAGACTATGAACAGGATCAATACTGGCGAGCCGAATACAGAGATTATAGCTATGATCGGTATTAAAAGGCCGCTAACGGCATTTCCGAAATCGTAGAATGGAAAGTCATCGTCATCCGTATTGATTGAGAAACTGGCGCTACCGTGACTCACACTGCTTGAGTCAGCGTCAATGTCGGTGGAATCAGCGTCCGTAGCGTCTATGCCAACCACTGTTACAGCAGTGTTATTCGCGTTTGCTTTGCTGCTTTTCTTTACACTGATTTTCACGTTTCCAACAGAATCTTGTACGACAGTCGTATTATTTTGGGCGATAGCCAATGTGCAAGTGGTCAGTACGACCATCAATGCAAGTAGAAAATTTTTCATATAAATAGTTTTTTTATTTGTTTCTTTGTCTGTTAGACGTAGTTAATATCCAGGAAAGTTGCAAAGAGACGAAATATTTTTGATATTTGCGAAAATTAATAAACGAAAATGAATTTACCCGCTTCTTTCATAGATTACACCCGCTCTTTATTGGGCGACGAAGAATACGACAAACTGGCTGCTGCCTTGCAACAGGAACCGCCTGTCAGCATAAGGTTGAATAAGTTGAGAATGGACTCTCAACTTCTCCCGGTTCCCTGGTCTTCCGAGGGATTTTATCTCGATGAGCGTCTTACTTTTACGTTCGATCCTTTGTTTCATGCAGGCTGCTATTATGTTCAGGAAGCCTCTTCCATGTTTGTAGAACAGGTGCTTCGGCAATACGTCACAGAACCGGTGGTGATGCTGGACTTATGCGCTGCTCCCGGTGGAAAATCGACTCATGCCCGCAGTGTGCTTCCTGAAGGAAGTTTGCTGGTTGCCAATGAAGTTATCAGAAACCGTTCGCAGATTTTGGCGGAGAATCTGACTAAGTGGGGACACCCGGATGTCGTCGTAACCAATAATGATCCTGCTGATTTTTCATCTTTGCCCTCTTTCTTTGACGTGATTTTGACTGATGTTCCCTGTTCGGGCGAAGGTATGTTCCGCAAAGACCCGGTGGCGGTTGAAGAATGGAGTCCGGAAAATGTAGCGATATGCTGGCAACGGCAACGGAGAATTATCGCAGACATCTGGCCTAGCTTGAAGCCCGGTGGAATCCTTATATATAGTACATGTACTTATAATACAAAAGAAGACGAAGAAAATGTTCGTTGGATTCAGCAAGAATTTGGGGCAGAACCGTTGGCTCTTGAGGTAGGGAAGGACTGGAATATTACAGGAAATCTTTTGCGGGACGAATCTAACAATTCTGAGAACTCTGCGCAAGAAGCACCGGTCTATCATTTTTTCCCTCATAAAACCAAAGGCGAAGGCTTTTTCTTAGCCGCCCTTCGCAAACCGGAAACGGAAGAAGACGCTACACCCGCCTTTTCTTTTGCTAAAGGCAAAACTGCAAAGAAAAAGGACAGGAAAGGCGGAGCAACGCCGTCACTTGTCACCAAAGAACATCTGAATATGGCTAAGAACTGGTTGGATGAAGAAAAATCCGCCGGTTATCTGTTATCCACAGAAGGAACAACTATTCAAATCTTCCCGCAACAATACGCTGACGAACTGGCGGCCATGAAGCAAAGCCTGAAAATCGTGTCGGCAGGTGTCGGAGTGGGAGAGGTGAAAGGAAAAGATTTAATCCCCGGCCATGCTTTGGCAATGAGTTCCGCTCTGTTGCGCCGCGAAGCTTTTGCGACCGAAGAAGTAACTTACGAACAAGCGATTGCCTACTTACGGAAAGAGGCCATTACCTTATCGGCAACAGCCCCTCGCGGTTATGTTTTACTTACCTATCGGAATATCCCTCTCGGCTTCGTAAAGAATATCGGCAACCGTGCAAATAATCTTTATCCGCAAGAGTGGCGTATCCGTAGCGGATATTTACCGGATGAGATAAAAACGTTATAGTTTACTCTTGTAAATCCGTGCCATCGCCTTCTGATACTGATTTTCCAGTTGCAGATAGTTCTGGTGGCTTTGGTAGATTACAGATACTTCTACGAAGTACTCAATCATGCTGATTTGTCCGCCGGTCAACGCCTGTTTCAACAATGCCAGGTCTTGTTGTGACTGGAAAGTCTTGCTGTATTCTTCCATCGAAGCGTGCAATGCCTTGGCTTCGCGGTAAAGTTGTGCCAGTTCGGATTCCACTTGCAATGTTGCGTTATCCTTTTGCAAGTCGATATTCAGCGTCTGCGCTTTGGCAATCTTCACCTTATTCCGGTTCTCGAAAAGCGGGAAAGAAAAGCCGACTACCACGCCATTGAACGGTACTCCCGTTTCCGTATTCCGTCGGTAACCCAACTCCAACTTCGGTAACCATTGAGACTTATTGACCGCAATCTGTTTGCGGGCAACCAAACTTTCGTTGCCGAGAGCCATCAACGTGCGGTCTGCGGACATCATTTCGGATTTCAGAATCTGATAGTCGGACGGGAAAGGTACAGACGGGTATTGGTTTTCCTCGAAAACTACCGGGATATTTCCGTTCAACGTATTCAGCTCCTGCAATTTATTGCAAAGTGCCGTTTCGTTCAGCGACGTTTCCGTCTTGACGTTCAGCAATTCCAGATTAATCTTGTTCGTCTCGAGCGCATTCGCATCCCCTGTTTGCAGACGTTTGGCATACATCTTCGCAAGCTCTTCCGCATTGCGAAGACGTTCTTCCAGAATATTCTTTTGCTGACGGAGCATAATAATATCCAAGCAAAGTTCTTTCGCCAGTAATAACTTCTCCTGGCGGAAAACATCTGCCTGACTGTCATAAGCTCCCGCTTTCAAGCGGTTCAACTTATTGCGTGTCACGTATAAACTCGGAAAATCGAAGCTCTGTGAAACAACCAGTTCACCGATTGTCTCACTCTTATCCTTCGACCCCCAAAGATGCGCATAGGAAAGTGTAGGATCCGGCAGATTATTATCCGTTTTAGCTTCCAGTTTTTGCGACTGAATCAGTTGCCCGTTCGCCTGCAACTCCTTATTATTTGTTTCTATATTTTTTAAAACTTGGTCTATGCTGCTCTGCGCCTGCATATTGCCTGTCAGGGCAAAGAACGCAGTGGCAGCGAAAGAGCCTATAATGATAATTCGTTTCATACTTTCTTGTTTTTTTATTATATATCACGTTAAATGATAATTTTTAGGCACGGATTACGCGGATTCCACGGTTTTAGGAAATGCGGTTTATAAAACAACCGTGTAATCCGTGCCTGAAATGCCTTCATGCCGCAAGGAAATCTTGCTCCAGCGTTACGCTGACTACTTTGGTGCCGCAGGGGAACTTTGCTCCAACACTACGCTGGCTCCATCAGTGCCGCAAGGAAACTTTGCTCCGGCGCTACGCCGGTGGTGCATTAGTAGGTAAACAATTGGGACGATGAAACCGTTCAGGAATGTAGACGTTAACAGTCCGCCCAAGATAACTTTGGCCATCGGACTCTGTATTTCGTTGCCCGGCAAATCACCACCCAAAGCCAACGGAATCAATGCCAGCGCGGAAGACAAAGCCGTCATCAAAATCGGATTCAAACGGTCGAGAGAGCCTTGAATCACACTGTCGTAGACATTCAGACCTTCTTCCTGTTGCAGATGGTTGTAATGACTAATCAGCAACATACCGTTGCGAGTCGCGATACCAAACAGAGAGATAAAACCGATGATGGCGGGGATACTGACCTCACCTGTCGTAATCACCAGTGCGAAAACACCGCCAATCAACGCGAGCGGCAGATTCAGCAAAATAACTCCCGACTCCTTTACACTGCGGAACTCATGGTAAAGCAATAAGAAAATGACAGCAATACTGATAAACGAAGTCAGCGCCAACGTCCGGCTGGCCGCCTGTTCACTCTCGAACTGTCCACCATACTCGATATGATACCCTTCGGGCAACTGCACCGACGAATCAATCTCTTTCTGAATATCATTCACCACACTGCGCAAGTCACGGTCGGCTACATTGGCAGAAATCACGATTTTCCGTTTCACATTCTCGCGGTTGATGGTATTCGGGCCCATGGCCGATACCACTTCCGCCACATAACTCAAAGGAACTTTGCGGCCATCATTCGTATCCACCATCAGATTGCGAATCTTCTCCATCTCGTCGCGGGCATCATCCTTCACCTTCACAATCAGGTCGAAACTCTTCCCCTGTTCGTAAACTTGCGAAATCACCTTTCCCGCCAAAGCCACATTGACATATTCCGAAAACTCCGGCAACGTAATCCCGAACTTGGCCAACATCTCCCGTTTCGGCTGAATTTTCAACTGCGGACGCTCAATCTGCTGTTCCACATTCAAATCCGCCACACCGGGAATATCACTGATAGACTCTTTTATCTGATTACCCAACGAGAACATCTTGTTCAAATCATCCCCGAACAGCTTAATCGCGATATTCGCCTTCGTCCCGGACAGCATAGCGTCGATACGATGGCTGATAGGCTGACCGATTTCAATATTCGCTCCCGTAATCGTCCCCAACTTCTCGCGCACCTCTGCCACCAATTCACCGCGCGGACGGTCTTTCAATTCAAACGGAGCCTCTATCTCCGACACATTCACGCCCAGTGCATGCTCATCCAACTCGGCACGCCCCGTTTTGCGGGCTACCGTCTGTATTTCAGGAATCGTCATCAACAACTCTTCCGCACGTTGCCCCATTTTATTACTCTCTTCCAGTGAAATACCCGGCAGAGAACTGATATTAATAGTAAACGAACCCTCATTGAAGGAAGGAAGGAAACTGCGTCCCAGCGTAAAGAACACCCCTAACGCAACGAGAAAGAGCGCAATCGTTCCGCCCAATGTCACCCGCTTGTGTGCCAGCACCCAAGTCAGCGCCTTCCCGTAAATACCTTTCATCCAACGCGCTACAAAAGATTCTTTTAGTTCCTTATTTGTCTTGTTGCTTCCCAACAGATACGAACAAAGCACCGGAGTCAACGTCAGCGCAACCACCGTAGAAGCAAACAGCGCCACGATAAAAGCAATCCCTAATGGCACGAGCATCCTGCCCTCCATGCCACTCAGGAAAAACAACGGCACGAAGCTGACCACAATAATCAGCGTCGAATTAAGAATCGGCATACGTACCTCTTTCGAAGCATTGAAAACCACTTGGATTGTACTCAGCCTTTCCGCTTCCGCCTTCAATCGGTTTTCGCGTAGCCGCTTGTACACATTTTCCACATCGACAATCGCGTCATCCACCAGTGAACCGATAGCTATCGCCATACCGCCAAGGCTCATCGTGTTGATAGTCAGTCCCATGTAATGCAGCGTCAATATGGAAACCAACAACGAAAGCGGCAATGTCACCAACGAAATCAGCGTAGTCCGCACATTCGCCAGGAACAGGAACAGGACGATAACGACAAAAATACCTCCTTCCAAAAGCGACTTCTTCACATTGCCGATAGAACTTTCGATAAAACGGCTCTGACGGAAAATGTCCGTTGATACCTTTACATCCGGCGGCAGATTCTTCTGAAGGTCTTTCAAAGAAGTCTCCAATTTATCCGTCAACTCCAACGTACTGGTGGCGGGCTGCTTGGTAACGGTCATTAGCACCGCCGGTTTGCCACGTTCCGAAGCCGTACCCAGTTTCGGGGCTTTCGGGCCGATGGTCACATTCGCGATATCTTCCAACGTGACAGGGAAACTGTTCACCGTCTTAACCACCGCCTTACCGAGCTGTCCGGTCTGCGTGGTGGACAGTACGCCACGTACAATATATTCATTTCCAAACTCATAGAGCACACCACCGTTCGCGTTCAGGTTCATGTCCTGCGTCACGGCCATGACTTCGCCCATCGAGATGCCATAGTGGCGCATCCGTTCCGGGTCTAGCTGAATCTGATATTCTTTAATATCTCCACCGAGCACAGCCACCTGCGCCACACCACCGGTAGACAGCAGACGGGGACGGATTGTCCAGTCGGCAATCGTCCGGAGATCAAGCATCGAAGTCGAGTCGGCAGTCAGCCCGACGATAAGCATCTCGCCCAAGATAGAAGATTGTGGGCCGAGAGTCGGCTTGCCGACGTTGACAGGCAGCGATTCGCTGACTACCGCCAGTTTTTCGCTCACAATCTGGCGGGCAAGATAAATATCTGTTCCCCAGTCGAACTCCACCCACACAACAGAAAAACCATTGGTAGAAGAAGAACGCACGCGGCGTACGCCGGTAGCGCCGTTTACAGCAGTTTCAACAGGGAAAGTGACGAGTTGTTCAACTTCCTCGGCCGCCATGCCGTTCGCTTCGGTCATGATGACCACTGTGGGGGCGTTGAGGTCGGGGAATACGTCTACTTCCGTATGCATGGCGGTATATGTCCCCGCGATGAGCAGGAGAATAGCCGCACAGAGCACGACCAACCGGTTGTGCAGGGAGTAATGTATAATTTTATTAAGCATGATAATTCATTCGTTGAGTTATAAAAAAGGATAGATGCGCCGCAAGAAAATCCGGCTGCGGCACGTTGCCGCTTAATGTTCGTGGCTGTGTGCGGGAATCGCATTGCTTGCGCTTGCCAGTCTCACCTGATAAGCCCCTTCGGTCACCACGCGGTCGCCGGGCTTCACACCTGTAAGAATTTGCACACTCTTGCCATTGTCGGCACCAATCGTAACTTCTTGTTTTTTATAACCTTCCTCGTCCAGTTGCAGATATACGAAATAAATGCCCTGTTCCTCTGTCAGCGCAGTGCGCGGAAGCGAAATCACATTCTCCATCGGCGAAGAAAGCAGGAATACTTCTACAAAAGAACCGGGAATCACCTCTCCTTTATTGTCAAACTCGAACGTGACAGGCACGTAAAAGGAATTATCTCCGGCAGCCTTTCCGAAAGAAAGCAGTCTGCCGTTCAATGCCTTCAGTTCGTACACCTGATTATTATAAGGTGTCTGAAAGTTTGCCGAACTAATTGTACGAAGATACGTGTAATACTTCTCCGATACCTCCGCGCGAAGGAACAGACGACGGTTCTGCGTCACACTTACCAACGGCTGGCCGATAGTCACGTAATCACCTTCCTTCACGAGAATACTTTTCACGTATCCGGCAATAGGAGCGGTGATATTCTGTCCGATAGCCGAATGGTTCTTGGAGAGGGCTTCGTAGCTGATGCGTGCGTTTTCGTAACTCTGTTCAGCCTGCGCAAAATCCTTGTCGGATACAATCTTGTTTTGGACAAGCGCCTTCATGCGTTCGTACTCCTTCTTCGACACTTCGTAGGCGATACGTGCACGCTGCACCGGGTCGCCGTCGGCAATGTTGTGCGAAGAAATCGTGATGAGGGGAGTGCCGTTGCCTACGCTCATTCCTTCCGTAACCTTTCCACGGAAAGAAACAACGCCGGCTACCGTAGCTACGGCAACCGATTCGTCTCCCTGGGCAGCCAGCACTTGTCCGCTCGTCTTAATCACTTGTTGGAAAGGAGCAGGCTCAACGGTGCTTACCTTCACTCCGGCTGCGTCGGCTTTCGCTTTCGGAAGAATAATTTCATCACTGTGGGCTTCTGCGCCTTCCTTGTGACTGGCGGTTGCTTCGTGGCTGTGGTCGCCGCTACATTCGCCGCTGTGGTCGCTGTGGTCGTGACCTTCCGCTTCGTGATTGTGACCTTCGTGACCTTCTGTCGCATGATTATGTCCTTCCGCTTCATGTTCATGCTCGTTGTGCGTGTGTGTGACGGTGCTATTACAAGCCCCCAAGACGAACAGTCCCAGGACTCCGATAAAAATAAATTTCTTCATAAATGATATTTTCCTACTAAATTTTACTGTTTTTGATTTACGCTACAAAGATAAAGTAACGCGGATGCAACAGATTTGCATTCACGTTTTTACGCAAAAACAGAGTAGGGAGGGGCGCGAAGGGAAGTGGCACGGGGAGTATCCGTACCATGCAGAGAGTCTCGGTAGACGTAGTAGTTCTTGACCCGTCTCTCTTGCGGTCGCAGTAAATGTTCTATGATTACATCCGTAAACAAGGTAGCGATGAATACGTAATCCGGGCCGCTGTCAGTGTGTATGGATGGGATAGGCGATTGAAACCTTGTCAGGCATTCGCTGTTGCAGCAGGAATCGCTTCCGGGCTGATGGTTTTGGTGGTGATGGTGATTATGCATGGGACACTGCTGTTCGACCGGCAAGTCCTGTTTCATGCAAATCATTCCGTTGGGATGATGATGATGGGGAATAACTGCCGCCACCAACATGATAATGTTGATAAAAAACAGCAGAGTTACTATAATTCGTTTCTTCCCTTTCATCCTTTCTTTTAGAGAAATTATTTTTTTAGTGGTTCTTTTTCCTTTTCCTGCAAGCGTTCCAGTAATTCGGTTGCTTTCCAAGTCCTGCTATATTAATGTGCACAAATATACAAATACTTTTCTTTCCTCTTCCAGCCATCACCCTCTTTTTATTATTTATTAGGGTGTTCAAAGTTGATAAGTTCAGACATAAGAACAAAAGAACATAAGAGTTGCGCTTAGAAAATTATTCCTGCTGTTTATTTAACTACTGTTTTAATTTTTGTTCTTATGTTCTTCTGTCTAAAAAAATATTATTTCTTTTCCAACTCTTGCAGCGAATCCATTTTCTTCTTTTCGAGGAACTCGTAGATGCCGCAAAGGTGCTCCGTCACCTTCTGATTGCCAAACTCATACACCTTCGTCACCAGTCCGTCAAGGAAGTCACGGTCGTGCGAAACGACAATCAGCGTGCCGTCAAAATCGAGTAGCGCCTGTTTCAGAATATCCTTCGTCTTCATGTCGAGATGATTCGTCGGCTCATCGAGAATCAGCAGATTAACCGGCTCCAACAGCAACTTAATCATCGCCAACCGCGTGCGCTCGCCACCGGACAACACTTTCACCTTCTTCATCGACTCTTCCGGTCCGCCAAACATGAAAGCACCCAGCAAATCCCGAATCTTGTTCCGAATCTCTCCCTTCGCCACATCATCAATCGTCTGAAACACCGTCAGATTCTCATCCATCAGCGAAGCCTGATTTTGCGCGAAATACCCGATCTGCACATTATGTCCCAACGTCAGCGTACCCTCATGCTCGATTTCCCGCATGATACACTTCACGAGCGTAGACTTACCCTCACCGTTCTTGCCTACAAAAGCCACCTTATCCCCGCGCTCAATCGTCAGATTCGCGTTACGGAACACTGTCTTCTCACCATACGTCTTGCCGACATTCTCCATTATCACCGGATAACTGCCCGACCGTGGCGAAGGCGGGAATTTCAACCGCAATGCCGAAGTATCCTCCTCGTCCACTTCGAGCAATTCCAGTTTCTCCAGCATCTTCACGCGGCTCTGCACCTGCAACGTCTTCGAGTACGTACCCTTGAAACGCTCGATAAACTCCGTCGTCTCGGCGATAAACTTCTGCTGCTCGTCATACGCCTTTTGTTGCTGTACCCGACGCTCCTTGCGCAGTTGCAGATATTGCGAGTAATTCACTTTATAGTCATAGATGCGTCCCATCGTCACCTCGATGGTACGCGTCGTGATATTATCCACAAACTTGCGGTCATGACTAATCACAATCACCGCCTTGCCGTTATTTATCAGAAAATCCTCCAACCACTGGATAGACTCGATATCCAAGTGATTCGTCGGCTCATCGAGCAACAACACGTCCGGTTTCTGCAACAGCAACTTCGCCAGCTCGATACGCATCCGCCATCCACCGCTGAAATCACTCGTCTGACGCTGAAAATCCGCCCGCTTGAACCCCAGTCCGAGCAAAGCCTTCTCCACATCCTCCTCATAATTCGTGGCATCAATCGAATAAAACTTCTCACTCAATGTCGAGACTTCCTCAATCAGTGCCATATAACTGTCGCTTTCGTAATCCGTCCGCGTCTCCAACTCCTTGTTCAACCTCTCGATTTGCGCCTCCATTTCGTGCAGATGAGCGAACGCCTGTGCCGTTTCTTCAAACACCGTCCGTCCGTCTTCCGTCATCAAGTGCTGCGGCAGATACGCCACCACGCAATCTTTGGGAGCCGAAACCCTGCCGCGGGTAGGCTGCCGCGCCCCCGCCAGAATCTTCAGCAGTGTACTTTTACCAGCCCCGTTCTTGCCCATCAGGGCGATGCGGTCTTTCTCATTAATTACGAAGGAAATGTCACTAAATAAAGTAGTGCCGCCAAATTCTACGGCCAATCCGTCAACAGAAATCATACTATTCTTTTAAATTGAAGCGCAAAGATAGCGAAATATATGAATCTTTTTTATAACTTGCGGGCTGAAAAGGAATGCAACCTTTAAAAACAGATAAAATAACAATAGTAAAACAATATGGAAGGCGTACAAACTAATGAATTCCGTCCACTGATTCTGGTGGCTGAGGATGATGACAGCAACTTCAAATTAATAAAGGCTATCATAGGTAAAAAATGTGATATTGAATGGGCTAGAAACGGTGAAGAAATGGTGCAGTTGTTCAAGCAGCACCACGAAAAAGTCAAAGCTATGCTGATGGATATCAAGATGCCCGTGATGAACGGACTGGAAGCGACGAAAATAATCCGTGAGTCCAATACGGAAATTCCCATTATCATGCAGACAGCCTATGCTTTTAGCTCCGATAAGGAGAACGCGATGAACGCGGGAGCGACGGAAGTGCTGGTGAAGCCGATTACTTTGGGAATTCTCCGCACTACACTGAGTAAATACCTGCCCGACTTGCAATGGTAGAATGGATATTTAAAAAAAATAAATAGGGTAAGCAGATAGAAATGGTATCTGTCAGTAGAAAAATGGTATCACAACGTATGCCGAATTTCCACTTTCCCGGTCTGTTTGTCTTCTGAATTTAAGAAATAAATGCCGGCGCATAAATAAGGATGAATTGCGATACGCGGTATATAAAAAGTAAAATAGGCGAACCTCACGGTTGGCCTATTTTTGTTCGCTTCTGTTAATTTGTTAGAGTCAGAAACGACGCAATGTAAAGTCTCTCCTTTGAGAGATGTAAAGTACGGTTATCGGCTTCCGCCAGCCCACCAGACAGGTTCGCTATATACATAGTCACCGTTGCCGTAGGCAGCCTTCACTTCCGGGTTGGCAGTGGTGTCACTGTTGCCGTAAGAGTAGCGCAGCGGGAATTTAGTCGCGTTGAGAGGGTTGGACAGCGTAATGAAATTCTCGTTCATACCCTTCATACGACGGATATCGTTGTACGTTTCCGTAGCTTCGCCCGAAGTTCCCCACAGGGCAAAATACTTCTGAATCATTGTTTCCTGTAACGGATTGGCAGTATATCTCGCTTTCACTACATTGTCGAAATATGCTTCGGCGTTGGTTGCGTCAAACGGTGCAGAGCCATTCGTGTTCAATGCAGTTCCCAACTCCTTGATAGAGATAGAAATACTGTTTTCAGCATTGAGCAATCCGGCAACTACCGCGTCTTTCAGAGCCGCTTCCGCGTCACGTCCCAAACGAGCCAGTGCTTCTGCTTTCAAGAACAACAGTTCGTGATAGCTCAACAGTAGTGTAGGCGCAGTCTTGGCGTACATAAACGCGGAAATTCCGTATTTGGAAGTACTCTGGTCGGGCGAACCGTTGGGTGCAGGCACTAAGGCAGCGTCGTTGGCAGCCACTTGTGTACGTTTCTGGTTGGCAACCGGAGTGAAGAAAGCACGTCCTGCGCGCGGGTCGTTATTGGCAATCAGCTTGTTGCACAAACTCTGACTGGCTCCGAGAGCGGCACGGGCAGTATAAAATCCGTAGAACGGATTGATGTTCGTTGCGTCGTAAAGGCTGAACGCAGCCTGCTCGTCGGCCGAAGTGAAAGACTTGCTGACGTATTCGAGCACCTTTTCCAAATCAGCGGTCTTGTTGCTCGAACGGTGGATAAGTCGCATCGTATAACGCGCTTTCAGACCGTAAGCGAATTTCAGCCACTTCGCTGCATCCCCGTCGTAGAGGAAGTCCTGACCGGATACGTCCGCCAAGTCATCCTTCTGAAGATTCACGATAGCATCGTCCAGATACGCCATGATTTGCGTATAAATCTCCTGCTGGGTATCCATTTTCGGAGTCAGGTAGACCGGCGAACCGTATTCATCTACCAGCGCAGCCTGACTGCAAGGGGCGTCTCCGAAGAAATCCGTCAGCAGAGCGCAGTTGTAGGCAGCCATCACTTCGCCCATGCCTTGGGTGAGGTAATTTCCGTGGTCTCTTCCGCCTTCGCCGCACTGCTTCACGATGATGCGCGCGTTTTTTAGCGTAGAGTAGATACCGTTCCATACATTATTATAGGTGGACGAAGCAGAAGGTTCGCTTTCACGCATTTCGGCGTAAAAAAGCTGGTTGTCAACGCCTACTTCATATTCCACGTAAGCCGAAGCATACGTGTTGAGGTCACCGCTGGAGTTGGAGAAAGCGGTGGAAGTGATTACGTCTGCCAGGATAAATCTTGCGGCAACGCTAGTGGTGTGGTCGTTGTCCTTGTTGATTCTGTCCATGGCGTCCTCTGAACAAGCGGAGAACAGAGACAGCGCGGCAACCGCCAGCACACCTGTTATTTTATTGTATCTTTTCATAATTTCTTTCGTTTAGCTAATTAGAATTTCACATTTACACCAAAACCGTAGCTGGCAGTTCCCGGCAGGGAGAAACGCTCGAAAGCTCCACCCATGTTGTCGTTACCTTGCGATGCTTCGGGGTCGAATCCTTTGAGTTCAGACCATACGATGAGGTTACGTGCAAACACGTTCACGTCTACGTTCAGCCATTTGCTGTTGTACACCGGATAGCTCACCGAGAGTTCGCGCAGCTTGATGAAAGACGAGTTGTAGATGTAAGACTCATTGATGGAACGCAGACGCGTGTAGTAAGATTGCGCGTCGGTCACAGCGATGTCGTTGGTTGCATACGTCGGGTTGCCTTTCGCGTCCGTACCCGTTTCCTTCACGGAGTTGGGGACTACGAAACTGCCGCCGTTACGCTTGTCAGCCGTCTCTTTGGTGACACCGTAGAAGTTCATTTCGCCTGCCGTACCGCAGTACATCTGTCCGCCCTGCTTCCAGTCGAAAACGGCAGAGATACGGAATTTGTACAGTTCGATATTCGTATTGAATCCCAGACGGAAATCCGGAGAAACGCGGCCGATAACATCGTCTTCGCCCACTTGCGGAAGTCCGTTGGCGTCTACTACGATTTGTCCGGCACTGTTGCGCTTGTACGTGCTGCCATATACGACGGGGAATTTCTCACCGATACCGGCACGCACCTGTGGAGTGACGAAACCGCCCAGATAGATGCTTTCCACGCCCGGAGCCAGTTCGTCCACGTAGTTGTCAATCTTCGAGAAGTTGAAGGCGAAGTCGAGCTTGAAGTTGCGGTTGTTTACCGGTGATACGCCCAGCGTGATTTCGTGAGCGTTGGTGTGAATCTTACCACCGTTCATAATCATACTGTCATAACCCGTAGAACCGCCCAAAGGCACTTCAAATATCTGGTCTTTCACGTTCTGGCGAGAATAGGTGTAGTTCAAGGTGAACAGACCGTTGAAGAACGTCAGGTCAGCACCGATTTCGTAAGATTTCGTGTTCTGCGGTTTCAAGTTGGGGTCGTACACCTTATAATAAGGTATATACGCCATCGTACCGTTGAGCGGATACGTAATCGGCGTGCCGTTGAAGAATCCGCCGCCGTAAGTCGGGGTGTAGTAGTAACTTTCCATGTAGTCGCCCGCCATACCTACTTCGGCATACGAAGCACGTAGCTTACCGAAGGTGAGGATGTTGTTTTTCAACGGTTCCAGTTCGGTGAATACAAAGCCCAGTGATACGGATGGATACGTGAACGAACGGTTGCCGCGCGGCATGTTCGAAACAACATCGTTACGGATGGTTCCGTTCAGGTAAACCATGTTCTTCCAGGCGATGGAGAGGTTGGCGAAGTTACCTACGGTACGTTTCTTCTTGTACGACTTGTCGCTCAGATAGCTCGATGCGTTGTTCAGGTTGTTCCAGCCGGGGAAGTTGAAGTTCGCGCCGTACGAGTAGTTGTGCTGCGTCTTCTTCTCTACAAGCTCGTTACCGATTAAGGCGTCCAGTACCCAGTCCTGCGTGATGTCCCAACGGTAAGAAGCAGTGAGCAGGGAGTTCAGTTCGTTGATGGTGTAGGAGTATTCGATGTCCTCGCCGTAGTCCGCCATCGTGCTGCCGTATCCGTAGATTTCGCTGTAATTGCTCGTGTAGGCGTCGTCACCGATTTGGTATTTAACGTCCAACTTATGGTTGTCCGTACCGAATTTGGTGGTGAACTTCACGAACGCGTTTCCGAAAAAACGTTGTGAACGTTCGGTGAATACGTTGTTGTCTACCGCCCAGTAAGCGTCGTCAATCCATGCCTGGCGATAAGTGTTCTGCGTGTAAGGGTCGCCTTCGATGTGCGAGGGGATGCCTTTCATGTTGTAGCTCACGGGAGCGTTGTAGATGGTAGCCGTCACGCCGGAGTTGGCGGTAGACTGCTTCTTGATTTTGGAAGTCACGAAGTTACCGTTGAAACCGGTCGACCAGTTGGGGCTGAGCTGCACTTCGGCAGACAGCTTGGCGTTGTATCTGTCCATACCTGTGGTGGGGATGATGCCTTCCTGATGCGTGTTACCCAAGGAGAAAGAGTAGCTGCCCTTCTCCATATTCTGGGAAACGTTGATGTTGTTGCTCCACGTGACACCTGTTTCGAAGAAGTCCTTCATGTTGTTGTAAGCCTTCGGGGTAGCCCACGGGTCAAGTCCGGCTTCGGCGCGTTGGGGAACGTAGTATTGTCCCTGATGCTTGCCGAGGCTTTGTGTGTAGTCGTTGACCGTGTTGCCGCCGTAAACGGGGTCGTTGGCGAGTTCCGAGATTTTCGGGCCCCAACTGTGTCCTGAGTACGGAGAGTCCTCGCCGCCGCTACCTTGCGCAAATTCCTTTTGCAGTTCGGGCAACGTAGATACCACGTCGAAAGAGACATTGCTGCGGAAGTTAATCACCGGCTTGCCTTTGGCAACGCCTTTACCGCTCTTGGTGGTGATAAGAATCACACCGTTCGAAGCACGCATACCGTACAGGGCGGACGCTGCCTGACCTTTCAGGATATTGATGCTTTCGATGTCGTTGGGGTCGATGTCCACCGAACGGT
>UMFP01067860.1_pt1 | contig 21813 bp, 20 predicted proteins | sample 1965031 | NCBI WGS metagenome assembly UMFP01 (sample SAMEA4836048, study PRJEB28245) | human gut metagenome | biome: gut microbiome; material: fecal sample | place: Denmark | collected 2008
CCCGACGAAGTTCAACGGCGGACTCTTCACGTTCGACCCTTGCGGGGTGGACTCCACGCAAGCCTTTACACCCGACTACCGCAAGTGGGGAGGAGGCACGATGACGGCGCAGAACCAGCGCCTGGTCTATTGGGGAATGCTCAAGAGCGGGGACTTCGACCTGATGCCGTCGCAGTTTGACACCTACCTGCACATGCTGGGCAATGCCGAGCTGCGGAGCCTGGTCTACTGGGGGCATGCCGGGGGCTGCTTCTGCGAGCAGATAGAGAACTTCGGACTGCCTAACCCGGCGGAGTACGGCACGAAACGTCCCTCCTGGTTTGACCCTGGACTGGAGTACAATGCCTGGCTGGAGTATGAGTGGGACACCGTGCTGGAGTTCTGCCAGATGATTCTGGAGACATACCGTTACCGTCAGGCTGACATCAGCCGCTATCTTCCCCTGGTGGAGAGTGCACTGACGTTCTTTGACGAGCACTACCGCTACCTGGCTTCCCGTCGCGGTCGGAACGCCCTGGATGCCGACGGCAAGCTGGTGCTTTTCCCCGGTTCCGGCTGTGAGACTTACAAGATGGCGAACAATGCCGCCTCGACCGTTGCCGCCCTGCAGACGGTCACGCGCACCCTCATCGAGGTGAAGGAGGCGCAGGGCGATACAGCCACCTCGGCATGGCGCAGCCTGCTCGCCCGCATCCCGGAGATTCCCCGTCGGGTGGTCGACGGACGGGAGATGATTGCGCCGGCAAAGACCTGGGAGCGCATCAACAATGTGGAGACTCCTCAGCTCTATCCCGTCTTCCCGTGGCGCATCCACACCGTCGCTTCGGCGGACGCGGAAGGGTTGGAAGTGGCGCGCAACACCTATCTCCATGATGCCGACGCGCTGAAGTTCCGCACGTCGAAGGGCTGGAAGCAGGACAACATCTGGGCTGCCTGTCTGGGTCTGACGGATGAGGCGGTGAAGTGGACGGATGAGAAGCTGGCTGACGGTCCGCACCGTTTCCCTGCCTTCTGGGGTCCCGGCTACGACTGGACTCCCGACCACAACTGGGGTGGCAGCGGCATGATTGGTCTGCAGGAGATGCTTCTGCAGACGGAAGGTGACAGGATATACATCCTTCCGGCATGGCCTCGCGACCGGGATGTCCACTTCAAACTCCATGCACCGGGCAATACGACGGTGGAGGTGCTCTATGAGGACGGGCAGGTGAAACGGCTGGATGTCCTGCCTCGTGAGCGTAAGGCGGATGTGGTGATGCCTGCGGAGTGAGATAAGTACGATTTAGCCCGAATCGTCATTAGACTCAAGTGGTCTGATGCGATTCGGGCTTCTTATTTACTGCGACTTCAGTTTGCGAAAGTCGAAGGATTGCTTTCAGCGGTTAGAAGTCATCATAGTCTGTGTCCCGGATTTGTCGTTTGAAGAGAATAACTAAATTGGCTCTTTCTTCGGCTGACATGAAACCGCAGGTGATAAATTGTGGAACGGGCAAACCGTCTTTAGGAGTGAATAGGATTTTGTACTTGCCTTTTCCCTCTTTCTCGATGGTCATCACACCAAAGTCTATCTTTTCCACTTGGTCTTCTTTGCAGTAGATGGTTGCTTGGTGGTGTTCGTCAATGGGCTGGATGCTCATGGACTTTTCCTTCATTTCTTCCGTGATAGGATACATGGGAGATTCGTCCATGTTGAATCCCCACATTTCGCAATCCGGATCTACTTCGACATGTACTTCCGCATTCTTATCGGACAGGGTAAACCAGTTCGGAGAGATGTGGGGTAGATGATCTTCCTCCTCACATGAAAGGAGCAGGAGCATACTGGCAAAAAGGAGCAAAAATCTTGTTCTCATAATGGTAAGTTTTTGTTAGAATATGCAAGTCTTTTACCCGAAGACTGTCCTTTGTCGAAAAACTACCATGAGAAGGGAAGAACTTTAAGGTTTTGTAACACGACTCTTTTGCTCTTCCCCTGTTCCTTTCATGCACCGAAGCCCTTCTATATTTCTTTACTCCCCCTCCCCATAGCGCAGCACATCCGCCATGAGGGTCAGGTCGTCGGGAGAGACATGCTGACGTTCCAGTTCCTCCCGGTCCTTGAAGAGGAGGTCGATGAACGACTCCGTGTCACCCTTCGCACGGCAGCCCTTCAGGTACAGAGATACGGCACGTTCCGTGTTGCCTTGCACCCAAGCGGTGTGACCGGCATTCAGGTAGTCCTGCACGTCGGGTTTGTCGGCTTGGAGCAACTGGTTGTAGTATTTCTCTGCCTGGTCATACTTGCCGGTGATGAACGAACACCAGGCGATGCAGCGACGGGCACGCAGGGAACTTCCGTCGAGGTATTCCACCTTGAAGAAGCGGGCAAAAGCATCCTCGTAACGTTCCATCTCCACTTCGCATTCCCCCGTCTGGAGCAGCAGGGCGAGGTTGTCCGGTTGCATTTCCAGCGCCTTCAGGTAGTAGGGGTGGGCAGCTTCCGGTTCCTTCGACAGGCGGAAGCACTGCGCCAGGTGACGGATGGTCCACAGCACATCCGGCTTCAGCACATCGGCTTGCAGGTATGCCTCGATTGCCTTCGGATAGTCTTTGGTCTTCTGGTGACAGAATCCCACCTTCTGGAACAGCTCCGCATCCACGGCTCCGTCCGCGACAAGCTCGTCAAACAGGCGCAGGGACTCGTCATAGTATTCCTTGTGGAACAGGTATTCAGCCACCTTGCGACGTGCGTCGGCATCGGAGAGGAGCGGACGCAGGAGTCTGTTGTCGCGGAAGTTGAAGGACAACGTCTCGAAGATGTCGGTGAACTCATGGCGTCGGGGATGCACCTTGAAGAAGCGGTAGAGGTCTTGCAGGTATTGCCGGTTGATGACTTCGGCTGAGGCATTCTCCTGTTTCCAGGCTTCCGCCTCTTGGGGCAGCTCGTTCTGTCCGGGAAAGCCGGAGGCGAACATCTCCCGTTGCTTGGCGGGGATGTTGTTCACCGTGAGGCAGAAGGAGTATTTGTCGGAGTTGCAGAAGAAAGGCGAGGCGAGGATGCCGCGCACCATGAAGTTCTTCTGCTGTTCCTCTTCGGGGAAGACACGGACGACCACGCTGTGTTGCGGGTCGAAGGGGTAGAACCAATTGCAGACGTTGCGGAAGAACGGGAAGCTCTTCAGCTGGGAGAACGTGCTCATGTAGACATCGATGCCCTCCATCTGCATGTTGCCCAGCTCCTGCATCTTGCTGGTCAGTCCTGCATTCTCCTCCTCCCACTTCTTCCATTCCGGGTTCTTGTCATCGAGGAGCGTCTCTTCGTCCAGCTCGATGAAGTTGATTTTCGAGCGGTTGATGTTGCGGCTGTTCTTGAGGACCTCGGGGATGATTTCATCGCGCATCTTGCGGTCTGCCTTCTTGGTCTCGCGGATGCGCAGCAGCTGAATCTGCATCTCCAGCAGCCGTCGGGTGAAGTCCGGCTTCTCCTGCAACAGTTGCAGGCGTGCCAGCAGTTCCGGTTCCGCCGTCAGTCTTTTCTCATAGGCGAGACATGCCAGGACGATGCCTGTCAGCGCACGCTGTGCCACCTGGGTGTCGGTGTGTTCGCAGGCATCAAAGAGGTAGTGCAGCTTGCGGGCATCGAACACCTGCAGCAGTCCCATCGTCACCGCACTCACGAAGAGTGCCAGGTCGTTGGAAGGCACCAGTACCGATGCGAGGAAGGTGCGCGCCTCCTCCAGCATGCCGGTACCCCATGCCGGCGAGGTCCACACTTTGTTGAACAGGCTGTTCTGTGCCGACTCGTGGCTGGTGCGCAGCTTGTCCAGCTCTGCCGTCAGCTGTTCACCCTGATGGAGCAGGCGCGTCATCGCCATGTCCTCGGCGAACGTCTCGAAGACAAGGCGATAGTCTGCCAGGCTGCGTGCGTCCTGTTTCTGCTCGCGGAGGGTGGCATAGAACAGTTCCGACGAAATCAGCTCCATCTGCACCATGAGCAGGCGTTCGTTCAAGGCATAGGTCTTTCTGAGCAGGTCGGCATGGAGACGCTCACGTTGCGGGTCGCTCACGTTGCGGCGGAAGTACTGGAGCATGTAGCGGTAGGCAGTCTGTAGCTCGTCAAACTGGCTGTGCAGGTCCCATTCGGGTACCTCCTTTACGAACGACCCCAGTTCGTCGAGCGCCTGCTTCAGCCGGTGGTCTGCCAGCAGGGCAGCGATGCTCTGATAGTGTGTCTGGATCTGATTGGCGTTGTTCATTGTCGTATGCAGTGATTAGAAACGTACGTAAAGCTGGAGCATGGCGGTGTGGTAGTTGTTCTTGCTCACGCTCCGTTCTCCTGTGTCGGAGTAGGCGGCCTGGCTGCCGTCGGTGTAGCTGTAGGTGCCCTGTATCATGAGGTTCTTCCACAGTCGGTAGTTCAGGGCGAGCGTGTAGAGGGCATTCTGTGTGTCGCTCGTCTTCTCGTCGCGGTACACGTCCCACACGGCATAGGCCTTCAGCTTCTTGCAGAGGGGAGCCCCCACGGAGACATACCAGGCGTCGGCGCGTGTGGCGGCAAACCGGTTGTCGGTCTTTCCACCCTGTGAGGTGGCATATTCGGCACGCACCGTCCAGTCGCCCTCGTACTTGATGCCGTAAGCCATGCGGTTGCGGTCGACGGTGACATTGTTCCTGGTGTAGCGTCCCGTCCAGCCGAAGGCACCGATTTGCAGTTCCTTGGTCGGGGATACCCACAGACCGCCGATGACATCCTTCTGTTTGTTCTCGTCAGAGTGGTTGATGCCCTGTCCGTTGTACACGCCCACCTGGTAGTGCAGCCAGCGGTGGTCTTCGGCAGGGAACAAATCGCCCTGCACCACGATGCCGGCATCACGTCCGCCTGACGCATGTTCGCCCACACGGTCATTCATGCCAGCCAATTTCCTTACCAGCTGTGAGTAGTTGCCGAACCCCGTGTCCCAGGGGCTGTAAGGGTTCTCGAAGGTGAAGACGCGCTTCATCTGTCCGAACTTCACGCTGAATTCGGGGAAGCGTTTCCACTCGCCGTAGGCATCGAGCAGGCGGACCCCTTTGTCCACTCCCGGTGCACCGCAGTACTCCAACTGGATATAGTAGTTCCACTCGTTCAGGATGGTTCCCTTGACACAACCGCGCACCATGCGCAGGTCGAATCCGCCCCCGCTCTTGGAGGTACGGTCGTTGGTATATTGGGCGCGCCCGATGAGGTAACCCCCGAATTGCGGGACGCTGGCAATCTCTTTCAGTTTCAGTTGGGCGCAGGCAGGCAGGACCAGCAGTGCTGCCAGCACCAGCGCGTAGAATCGTTTATAAGTCATGGTTCAATGTTCGATGAAAAAGGGGAATGTTAGTTCTTCTTCCTCAGACTGTTCAGCACGGTGCGGTCGACAATGTCGGCGGAGAATCCTGCCGGAATCAGCTCGTAGCGCTTCATCCATTGGGCGGCAGAATCGACGTGTGCTTGCGGGATGGGGCGTGCCCGGTGGAACGGGGCGATGCGGATGGGCGCCTTCCAGTGGGGGAAGCCGATGCTGTCTGCCACAGAGCGGTACCAGCTTCTCACGGGGTGGGAGTTCATGTAGTCCACTGCCCGGTCGTATGCCCGGATGAGCTTGCGGATGGACTCGGCTTTCTTGTTCAGAGCCTGTTGGCTGAATGCCGTCACGGTGGTGATTTCGTCAAGCTCGCGGAAGGAGTACAGCTTCAGGGCTTTCCTCCGCACCGCCTGTGTGGAGTAGGGCTCGCGGAAGATGCCGGCATCCACCTGTCCGTTGAGCAGCATCTCCATCCGTGTCACGTCGTCGCCGATGGCCGGTTTGCTCACCTCGTCGTTGGTCAGTCCCGCACTGCGGATGAGGCGGTCGGCAAGGTAGTCGGCAGCCGTATAGCTTGCCACGGCGATGGTGCGGTCCTTCAGGGCAGGGTGTGTCAGGATGGTCGAGTCGGGCGTGCCGAGCAGGTAGAAGCACCCCTCGTTGCCCATGACGGGATGGATGCGGTTGCCTTGTGCAGACATGCGCAGGGCATCGGTCAGGTCAAAGATGCAGCCGTCAAGCCGCCCCTTGCGGTAGAGCGTGTCACATTGAAGCTTCGATTCCATCCGCAGGAAGAAAGGTCTGACCTGCAACGAATCGAAGTATCCCTGTTGGAGTGCCAGGTAGAAAGGCAGCATGTCGCTCGACGGGAAGTAGCCTATGACCAGGTCGGGCTTCACGGCGACGGGTTTCTCCTTCCGGAACAGTCCGCATGAAGCCAGGGACACAAGTCCCAGACAGAAGCAGAGAAGGGCTGTAGCTTTAAGTCTCATAGCTGAACGATGGATGGGTGAGAAAGACAAAAGAAAGAGGATGTCTCAAGGCTTGTGCTTCAGGCGCAGAGGACACCGATGATGCGGGGAAAGCCCTTCCCGTTGCACCGGGAAGCAGGAACCCTGCGTCGTCTGCATGCAAGAAACCGGCCTGATGTGCAGGTTGAGACAGCCTCTTTCTTCATGGAATTGAAGTTTCGCAGACTCCGGCCTGTCCGTTGACCGGAGCTTGCCCGGCAGCTGTCGGAGTCTGCGAAAGTAGGGTATACAAACCAATAGCCTTAGCCTTTGATGGCTGCGATGCCCGGCAGTACTTTGCCTTCGATGGCTTCCAGCAAGGCACCGCCACCGGTTGACACGTAAGATACGCCGCTGGCAAGGCCGAACTTGTTCACGCAAGCCACGGAGTCGCCGCCACCCACGAGTGAGAAGGCACCGTTCTTGGTAGCTTCCACGATGGCTTCACCCACGGCACGCGAACCGTGTGAGAAGTTGTCGAACTCGAACACGCCGGTCGGACCGTTCCACAGGATGGTCTTCGAACCCTTGATGACGTTGGCAAACAGTTCCTCGGACTTCGGACCGATGTCCATACCTTCCCATCCGTCGGGAATTTCCTTGGAAGGAACAATCTTCGTGTTGGCGTCGTTGGAGAAGGCATCGCCCACCTTGGTGTCGACAGCCAGTACCAGGTTCACGCCGTTTTCCTTGGCTTTCTTCATGATGTCCAGCGCTAGGTCGAGCTTGTCCTCCTCGCAGATGGAAGTACCGACCGTTCCGCCCATGGCTTTCATGAACGTGTAGGTCATGCCGCCGGCGAGAATCAGGTTGTCCACCTTGGTCAGCAGGTTCTCGATGATTTCAATCTTGGTCGACACCTTCGAGCCGCCCATGATGGCAGTGAACGGACGCTTGATGTCGTTCATCACCTTGTCGACAGCCTTCACCTCTTTCTCCATCAGGTAACCGAACATCTTGTGGTCGGCATCGAAGTAGTCGGCGATGAGAGCCGTAGAGGCATGTGCACGGTGTGCCGTACCGAAGGCGTCGTTCACATAGCAGTCAGCATAGGAAGCCAACACCTTGGTGAACTCCTTCTGGCTTTCCTTGATGGCCTTCTTGGCAGCCTTCTTCTCTTCTTCCGAAGCATCGTCGGCAAGACCGCGGGGTTTGCCTTCCTCTTCTGCATAGAAGCGGAGGTTCTCCAGCAGGACAGCCTCGCCCGGTTTCAGGGAAGCCACGATATCTTGAGCCTTTTGGCAGTCGTCAGCAAATTTGACATCTACGCCCAACACTTCAGATACATGAGCCAGGATGTGTTTCAACGAATACTTGGGATCCGGGTTCTTCTTGGGGCGTCCCATGTGAGAAGCAATGATCAGCATACCGCCATCGGCCAGGATCTTTTTCAAGGTAGGCATGGCTGCACGGATGCGGGTATCGTCGGTGATGTTGAAATTCTCGTCCAGGGGAACGTTGAAGTCTACACGGACAAATGCCTTCTTTCCGGAAAAATTGAAGTTGTCAATGGTTTGCATAGTGTTTTTGATTTTTTGTTATATGGATTTTAGTTCTTGGCAATATTCTGTGCACGCAAAGGTAGGAATTTTATGCTTTCAGTCAAGGCGTTTGCCCGGCTTATTTCGCTTCGGAAGTACCCGGATTGGTTTCAGATTTGTCAGCTTCCCGGAGTTTGTGCTCCTTTTTGTAATGTTTGCATAGCAAATTCAGACCACATTGTTCACACTTCGGCCGACGGGCGATGCACGTGTAACGTCCATGCAGGATGAGCCAGTGGTGGGCAGTGGGGATGACCTCTGCGGGGATATACTTTGTCAGTTCTTTTTCTACACTGAGCGGGGTGGTGCAACGGTCGGGGACCAGTCCGATGCGGTGGCTCACACGGAAGACATGGGTGTCGACCGCCATGGCGGCTTTGTTGAACACCACCGCCTGGATGACGTTGGCAGTCTTCCGTCCCACGCCGGGGAGCTTGACCAGTTCCTCCAGCGTGTCGGGCACCTCGCCGTGGTAGTCATTGACCAGCATGCGTGCCATGCCCACCAGGTGCTTGGCCTTGTTGTTGGGATAGGAGACACTGCGGACGTACTCGAAGACGGCTTCCGGGGTGGCGGCTGCCATCACTTCCGGGGTGGGGTATGCCTCGAACAGGGCAGGGGTGATGAGATTCACCCGCTTGTCCGTGCATTGTGCCGAGAGGATGACTGCCACCAGGAGTTCGTAGGGGTTCCGGTAGTGCAGTTCGGTCTCGGCGACGGGGATTGCCTCGCGCATGTACGCCATGACCCGGTCATAGAGTTCTTGTTTTTTCATCTTACCTTGTTATGATTAAAATGTGGAGTGACCTTGAAACGGAAATAGAGCGCCGAGATGATGGTGAGCGTGGCACCGAACAGGTAGGCGTCGTGGAAATTGCTGATGTGGGCGATGTATCCGCCTGCCACCATGCCCAGACCGATGCCTACGTCCCACGAGGTGAGGTAGGTCGAGGTGGCTGTGCCGCGCTGGCTGTTGGGAGCCAGGTTGACAAAGAGCGTGTTGAAGGCGGGGAACATGGTGCCGAACCCGATGCCCAGGAACAGGGCGACACCGAAGAAGAGGTAGCCGGCTGCCGTTGCTGACCAGGCGTAGAGGTTCTCGCAGGCTGCCAGCAGGAAGAAGCAGACGATGACCACACAGTTGCCTGCCGAGATGACCTGGGTGATTTTTCCCCGGTCGACCATCCGTCCGGAGAACAGTCGGGAGATGGCGATGCCCACCGCCATGAAGGTGAAGAAGAAGCCTGTCTCGACATCCAGCCCGATTTCCTGCGCATACATGGCGACATAGTTGGTCGTCATGCCGTAGGGGATGGACAGCAGCAGCAGGGCGAGTCCCGCCGGCATGCCCTTCAGGAGGATGAAGCGGTCGAGGGAGATGGGCTCACGACGGACGGGTGCCTTGTAGGGTGTCTTCACCAGAGTTGCCATGACGAACCCCAACGCGGCGGACAGCAGCGAACAGGTGAAGATGAGGGTGAACGAGGCGCCGGCATTGTGGGCGAAAAGTCCTGCCATCGGTCCCGTCGACATGGCAAAGTTGTTTGCCAGCCCGTAGTAACCCAGTCCCTCGCCACGTCGCGACGACGGCATGATGTCGATGACGATGGTGTTTCCGCTGACGCTTACCATGCCGAACGACAGTCCGTGGATGACGCGGAAGATGACGAACAGTGTGAGGGCACCTGCCACGATGTAGCCGGCAAACATGCAGGTGAACACGAAATAGGCGAGCAGGTAGAGGGGCTTGCGGGCGAAGGTGTCGATGAGATAGCCCGAGAACGGACGGATGCAGAGCGATGCCACCGTGTAGGAAGCCAGGATGATGCCGATGCCCGACTCATTGACCCGGAAGACCTCCTGGAGGTAGAAGGGAAGCACGGGCATCAGGAACCAGAATCCGAAAAACAGCAGGAAGTTGGCTGCCAGGATGAAATAGTAGCTGGGAGTGAATAGTCTGTCCTTCATTGTATGGTAAAAGTTCTTGCTTGGATAGGGCGCTTGGGCGAAAGGCTTACCCGTCGGCAGACTCCTTGCCGGCAGATAAGCCTTTCACACATGCACCGGTATGTCAGTTGGCAGCCTCGAACTCGCGCAGGAAGCGGACGTCGTTCTCGGAGAACATGCGCAGGTCCTTCACCTGATATTTCAGGTTGGTGATGCGCTCGATGCCCATGCCCAGTGCGTAGCCGCTGTAGACCTTGCTGTCGATGCCGCAGGCTTCCAGCACGTTGGGGTCCACCATGCCGCAGCCGAGGATTTCCACCCATCCGGTACCCTTGCAGAAGGGACAGCCCTTGCCGCCGCAGATGTTGCAGCTGATGTCCATCTCGGCACTGGGCTCCGTGAAGGGGAAGTAGGACGGACGCAGACGGATTTTCGTGTCGCTGCCGAACATCTCCTGTGCGAAGAGCAGCAGCACCTGCTTCAGGTCGGTGAACGATACCCCCTTGTCGATGTAGAGCGCTTCCACCTGGTGGAAGAAGCAGTGTGCACGGTAGCTGATGGCCTCGTTGCGGTAGACACGTCCCGGGCAGATGATGCGGATGGGCGGTTGCTGGCGTTCCATGGTGCGCACCTGCACGGAGCTGGTGTGCGAACGCAGGATGACGTTGCGCGTCACGTCGTCTGGGTCGACATCCACGAAGAAGGTGTCCTGCATGTCGCGTGCCGGGTGGTCGGCGGCGAAGTTCAGCTTCGTGTAGACGTGGAGGTCATCCTCCACCTCGGGACCGTCGGCGATGTTGAAGCCCATGCGGGCGAATATGTCGATGATTTGGTTCTTCACGATGGAGAGCGGATGACGTGTGCCCAGAGCGATGGGGTAAGCCGTGCGGGTCAGGTCGAGTTCGTCGCAGCCGTGGTCCTGACTCTCGAACACCTCTTTCAGGGCGGCGATGCGCTCCTGCGTGCGTTGTTTCAGTTCGTTGAGCTTCATGCCGACCTCCTTTTTCTGTTCAGCCGGCACATTGCGGAAGTCCGCCATCAGTTCACTGATGACCCCTTTCTTGCTGAGGTATTTGATGCGCAGTGCTTCCAGTTCCTCGGCACTGTTGGCCTTCAAGGTCTCTACCTCTGATAGAAGTTGTTGAATCTTTGCTATCATTATTGTGTCCTTAATGTTTTGTTTGTCTGTGTGCAAAATCGTTGCAAAGGTAATGAAATCTGTGGAATAATGGTTGTTTTTAGCCGACGAGGAAATATTTTCATTCTGCTTCCCTTTCTGTCAGCCGACGAGCGGACGCGCTGCCTTCCGGTCCCGTCGCTTCCCGGAATTGACATTTTGTCAAACGAAGCCCTTCCCGGTGCCCTTCCTCGCACCAAAATACGCTTCCGTGGATTCCGAGGCCCTTCTCAGACGATTCGCAAAATGCAGATTGTCGCCGATAAGCTCCTGGCGCTTTCCATCTGTCATGTGTAAAGATGAAACACGGTTCACCTGCTTTCTTGTAAACGGAAATATCCCTCCCTTTTATTACCATCCGATTTGTTGACACGGCTCTCCTTCCAGCGAACGAAACTTGATGTTTTTGCGTTTCATTTTCCAAACATTTGACTTTCGCGGACGAAACAATATTGTTTGGGAGGTGAAACAATATTGTTTGACTTCCCAAACACAAGTGTTTGACGCGTGAAACAATATTGTTTGAGCGTTAAAATGTAAGGATTTCGAAAATGAAGTGTATAGTTTTCTAAAACCAAGTCCTCTTTTCCGGCTTTTTGTTTGCATTCATTTACGTTTGCGCGCTGGTTTGCCCGGATTTTGAAAAGTATGCGTTAGGGCAAAAGTCCCATTCTGTGAAATCTGTCAAGCAAAAGTGGAAGTACGGCTGCATTCTGACAAAACGGACGGTCCCTTTTAACAATTCGTTTCCCGGGGCAGGTACCGCATACGCGAGACTTACGTCTTTTTCTCAAACCGAAGTACGTCAGTCCGCCCTGCAAGTACGGGATGAAACGAAAAATCGTGTGAAGAATATTCTATAAGTGTATGATATACAAATGAGAATCTTATCCAAAAAGAATCCTAAATCTTAAATTTCTCCTTTGGAAGATGGCTTGTTTCAAACGTATCTTTGTGACTTGCTGACGGCCTGTGTCAGTCGGTCTGACAGAAGCCTTGCAGTGTCGGAGGTTGTCCGCCCGTATGGGATTGTTAGGCGATTTCCGGGGGTAAGTTGTCTGACGCCCCGGGCGGGCAACCCCCGACACTTGATAAAACGTTGCATGAAATAACTGAAAATCCTAATTATGAAACGACTATTATTCCTTCTTTGCATGCTGAGCATCCTCCTCACGGATTGGAGTTTCGCTCAGGACATCAAGACTGTCAAACAGGCACTGGATGCGGTGTCTTTTGTAGAACCATCTTTTTCCGCTCGCAAATGGACGCCATTCCCTTATTTGGGCGAATTTCCCATCAATACGGTTATACCGGACAACCTCTATGAGGATTTGCAATCCACCCAGTATATTCATGCTTATAAGAATGAGGATTTGTATCCTTCTCTTTATTTGAAGGTGCAAATCCCTGATTCGAAGTACGTGCTAGGTGCTGTTACCTTTGGAGGAGCCACCGATTATCAAAATGACCAGCTCTTTTTGGCTGATGAAAACGGGAACATCACCGATGTATTGGAAGGCTGTACCCTCAACAGCAATATTGCCATCAAGCAGTATCGGATTTACGAGGACCTGTCCATCACGGTCTCCCATCTGGTCGTAACCAAGCCGGCGCACATTACTTATGATGAGTATTTGACAAATGAGGCACCGGTACGTGCTTATCGTATGGACGAACTCTATCAAGTGAAAGAAGGTAAGTTCGTAAAAGTCGGAGAACGTCCGTTCCCTGAGAAATATTACACCTACGACCAATTGTATAACCTGGATATCTGGGACCCCGGTATGTAGCCCTCGAACCTGAAACCATGAATGGATTATGAAACGCTTTTTCACCTTGATTTGCTTTGTTTGCGTATTCTTCGTACATCTGTATGCTCAGTATACGTTTGAAGAAGGTTTGGATAGGATTCCTTTTTCGAAACTGCCTTATAAGGAACGCTATCTGCCTGTTGAGTATGAAGGTACTTGCTGTGTCAGTTTTGATTCACACATTCCGGCAAGAATGTACGATGACCTTCAATGCAAACAATTTAGTATGGCAGATGAAGTGACTGACTTTATGCCGGATGTCTATCTTAAAATAGCATTACCGGAGCACTCTATTTTGGGTGCACTCTCTTTTGGTGGAGCGACTGAATATCGTACAGACATGCTCTTTCTTAGGGATTTGAAAGGGAGGATTAGAGATACATTGGAATGTCGTGTGATGCTTGATGATTCGGCTATTAAACAATATGAACTTCGAGAGATGGGCGAAGTGGTGGTCTATCAAATGATTTTTGAATCTGATAAGCTAATGCCTTATGGAAAATATACTGCGAAATCGGTTCCTGTTACCGGTCATATTCATAAGACAACTTACTTCATCGCTTCGACTAAAAAGTTTGTCAAGACGAAGGAAGAAGATACGGATGTCAAGACCTTCTCGTCTGTCTTGTTGCATGAGCATAACCTTTGGGATGAGACAGCGTTTGGAATGACGTATAAGAAATGAAAGAATTGATTATGAAACGACTTTGCACATTAATTTGCTTTATTTGCGTATTCTTCGTACATCTGTATGCTCAATATACGCTGGAAGAAGGTTTGGACAGAATACCTTTTTCAGAAGCTCCTTATAAGGAACGATATCTGCCTGTTGAATATGGACGGAGATGTTGCGTTAGCTTTGATTCACGCATTCCTGCAAGAATGTACGATGACCTTCAATGCAAACAATTTGGTATGGCAGATAAAGTGACTGACTTTATGCCGGATGTCTATCTTAAAATAGCATTACCGGATCACTCTATTTTGGGTGCACTCTCTTTTGGTGGGGCGACTGAATATGGTACAGACATGCTCTTTCTTCGGGATTTGAAAGGGCGGATTCGCGACACGTTGGAGTGTGGTGTAATGTGTGATGAACTTGCTGTCAAACAATATGAGCTTCGAGAGATGGGAGAAGTCATAGTTTATCAAATGATATTTGAATCTTCTAAGTTGATGCTTTATGAAGATTATACTGTGAAACCTGTGCCTGTTACTGGTCATATTCATAAGACAACTTACTTCATCGCTCCGACTAAAAAGTTTGTCAAGATGAAAGAGGAAGATACGGACACCAAGACTTTTTCGTCTGTCTTGTTGCAAAAGCATGACCTTTGGGATGAGAAAGCGTTTGGAATGACTTATAAGAAGTGAACGGGTTGAATTATGGCATGATTACTCTTATACGTTGACATATTTCGCCTGACCATTTCTCTTATGTTGCGACTCCAATGTCTCCTTCGTCCCACAGTATGGCTTTATGCCTGGTTGAGTTGGCAACTCCTGGGCAATGTGCTTGTCCGTCAGCAATCCGTGACTTTGCGGATGCTGACGGCAGTGGCTGTGGCGTGTCTGGCTTTTGAGACTGTACGTTTGCTGAACGATAAATTGCGGCGGCATCTCTGTCATGTCCTGGCAGGATACGCCACAGTGGTGGCTTGTGCAGGATGGTTGCAGGCAGAAGGAAGATGGGAAGACCTGCTGCCCTCCAATCCCGGGGTATGGGGAGCCTGGGCAGGTATTGGTTTTCTCGTTGTCGTGACACAACTCAACAGGCAGCAGGGCAGCAAGATGCTTGAGGGATTGTGGGGACTATCCCTTTTGGCACTTCTCATCGCCTCTCATTCCCGTGCCTCCTGGTTGGGGACGTTGGCAGGCTTGCTTGCCTGGTTGGTAGGAGGCGGACAGCTTGTCCGTTTCGTGAAGGGCAGGAGATGGCTCGTCCTGCCGGTTCTCCTGGGAGGAATCCTCTGCGGCATCGGGCTGTATCAGTTCAAGCCCGACTCTGCCAAAGGGCGTTGGCTGATATGGAAAGCTGCCATGCCCCTGGTGCAGGAACATCCCTTGACCGGACTGGGGGCAGATGCCTTCCGTAGGCAATACCTCTATGCCCAGGCCGATTATTTCCGTCAGCATCCCGGCACACCGGAAGCCCTTTATGCCGACAATGTGGTCTATGCCTACAATGAGCCGTTTAAAGTCCTCATCGAACAGGGTCTCATCGGACTGCTGCTGTCCGTCGGTCTGTTCCTGTCCTGTCTGCTGCGCCGGAGACAGACCTCTGCAGACCGACTGTGGCGTTCCCTGCTTCTGTTGTGGGGTGTGTACGGCCTGTTTGCTTATCCCTCCAATGTAGCAAGTCTGTACGTGTTGTTTTTCCTGCTGGTTGGTGCCTTGTCCGACGGTGTGACGGATCCCGTAGCCAGACAGCGTTATGTCCGGATGGCTGTGTGCCTTGCAGCGGTAGCCGTCATCGGTTGGGGGACCGTCCGGTATCTGGGCCTTCGGCAGCGGCTGCAAACGGAAACACTGGAAAAGGACGACCACGATGCCCTGAAGACATATCCCGACCTGTACGAAGAATACATCCTCCGGTGCCATGAGCATGCCCCGGAATCTCCCCGGACCTTGAACGTGCTGGAGGAGGCTACCGGCTATTTCCCCGGTTCTGTGCTGTTCTGTTATCTGGGAGATTGCTATCGGGTTCACGGGCGATACGAACAGGCTGAAGCAGCCTATCGGCAAGCCCGGATGATTCTTCCCTGCCGTTTCCTGCCCCGTTACAAACTGTTTGACCTTTATCGACAGGAAGGACTTGAACAGCAGGCTGCTGCGGAAGGTCGCGCCATCCTGCAACTTCCCGTGAAAGTGGAGAACACTCTGGTCTTCCGTATTCGGGGAGAAGTCAAACGCTATTTGAACAGTATCCAACAACCACAACAGCCATGAGAACCTGTTTGTTTTATTTACCCATCCTGCTCTTTTGCTGGGCTTGCCACCGGGCGGCTCCGTTGGAACAAGCTCTGGAAGCTGCCGGAGAAAACCGTGCGGAACTGGAGAAAGTCATCGCGCATTATTCACAATCGCCCGAGGATTCGCTGTCGCTGAAGGCGGCGTTGTTCCTGATTGAGAATATGCCCGGGCACTATACGTCCGAAGGCAGAGACTTCCGGCGATATCGGGAGGGGCTGGATTCCCTTCATCCCACCATGTCCCATGTGGTGAAGTCGGTGCTCTACACCCTTCCGCTGCGTACCAATCTGGGTATCTACGAAGAAGGACGCGTAGAGGATGTGAAAAACATCCGGGCAGACTACCTCATTGCCCATATTGACCGCAAGATGGCGTTATGGCGTTCCTGTCCCTGGTTGTCAAACCACTCGTTCGAGGAGTTCTGCGAATATCTTCTGCCATACCGCGTGACAGCTGAACCCTTGCTGCCATCTGATACGACAGCGGATTTGTGGCGGAAAATGGCGGCAATGATGGACGGGGCACAGTTCACCCCGACCACGTTGGCGGATGTCAGGCTGCTGCTCCGCGAAAAGGTGGGCAAGGAGGATGACGGCTACTTGTCGGATGTACTGCTGTCTGCAAACCCGCCCATGCGTTATACCCTCGACTGTCTGAGTACCTGCCTGTATGATGTGCTGAGTTTCCGGGCTGCCGGGATTCCTTCAGCCATCGACTTTGTGCCCTATTGGGCGCACCGCAACGGCAGTCATTCCTGGACAACCCTCATCGAACCGACCTCGGCGAACCGCTCTTTCAGCGAGGTGAACAACATCCGTTCGGCAAAAGTCTACCGCATGACATATTCCCGGAACGAACGTCCTTCCCCGGGAACGGATAAGATTCCGGAGCTGTTTCAAGACCCTTTCTTCAAGGATGTGTCCGCCCTCTATATGCCGGTGACGGATTTGCAGACCGCTGACGGTGGACATCCTGAAAAGACCATCTATCTGTCTGTGTTCAACAACCTGGGCTGGCAACCGATTGCATGGGGAAACCCGGACGACGGTAAGGTGCTGTTCAGGGATATGGGGCGCAACGTCGTATACTTGCCTACGTACTATGTCGGGAATGAAAAATGCCATTTCGGCTATCCGCTTTGGCTGCATACCGACGGGACGGTGGAAGAGTTGTGCCCGGATACCTTGCAGACGGTCACGTTGCATCTGACACGCAAATATCCGCTGACAGGTACAAAATTGATGTGGGGGATGGACTTGCGTGGATGCCGTGTCGAAGCCTCCAGCCGACGTGATTTTCATACGGCAGACACCTTGGCGCAGGTCGACCGTGTGAATCCTGCTTTGGGATGGACAGAACTGGAACTGTCCGCTCCCGGTGCATACCGGTATTGGCGCATCAGCAAACGGGGTGGATTTGTTCCGCTGGCTGAAGTTCGGTTTTACAATCAGTCGGAGTTGCTGACCGGAGTCCCTTTTCAGGCTGAAGGCGTACCGTCTGGCCAGGCTTTTGACGGAGATGTGCTGACGTTCGAGTATTACCCCTCTTGGATTGGGCTTGATTTTGGGCACGATGTACCTGTAACGCGCATCCGCCTTCTTCCGCGGACCGATGACAACGGCATCAATGCCGGGGAAGTCTATGAATTGTATTATTATGGTGCGGAAGGTTGGCAGTCGTTGGGTACTCAGGTTGCCACCTCGGCAGAGTTGGAATTCCCGAAAGTGCCTGCCCATGCGTTATATTGGCTCAGAAACCTGCAAAGAGGTCAGGAGGAACGGATTTTCGTCTGGAGGGAGGGGAGAATCATTTTCCTGTAAGGTACGGCAGTCTGCTTGTCGTTTCGAATGAGGGCAGGATGCTTCCTCACAAAGCTTTCTGGATGTGTCGTCATATTGTCACTTATTGTTTAAATATAACTGGTGTATTTTTCCCCTTTGCAAGGGTCTTCTGATGATATTGTCGTGTGAAAAATATTCTATAAGTATATGTAATACAAGCGAAATGTGTAGTTCTAAAATAGTCCTAAAACTTAAATTTACTATTTGGATTTTATAGGCACTTATCTTATTTTCGCTGCGATAAGTAATCTAAATCTTAACTCGTTTACCATGAAAGTAAAAGCATTCTTTCGGTTAAGTTCCTTCTTGCTTCTGCTCTACGGGTGTACAGACACCTGGGAGGAGCTGACAAGAGAAGAAAAGAGGCGGCAGGAATCCGCAGCCTTTTCTTTTGAGGAGGCACACACTTTCTTCGAAGAGGTCATGGAGCATATTCCCGGACCCGTAGTAGTCAAGCCTTGCAAAGCGACGGCGTGAATTTCCCGACGGGAGAGTTCACCGTCCGTTGGGAAGATGCCCGACAAGTGCAGCGGGGCGACATCGTTTTCTTTGATATACCCATTGAGACCCAGATGCGGTATACGGCTTATCAGGAAGTTGCCTACAACGACAGTCTGTATTATTATCAACCCGTGCCGATGTACCAGCGTCTGATGGTCATGCGCCACACGGCACTCCAGCAGGATGCTTGCTACATCACCACATTCATTCCGGATTCGGACGAACTGGGAATGTCGGATTGTGTGAAGTGTATGCAGGACGATACTTCCGGACGATATTCCGGACTTGTGCTTTATCTGGATTTATACAATTTTCGTCCGGTCCGTGTAGACCGTTATAAGGACGGAAAGTGGTCTGCCGGTGTTTTCCTGTCCGGTGAGGTGGACGATGCCCTTGACAAAGTGAACTACGCCAGGAGTCTGATGGGCAATGTGAGAATCTCGCAACGCATGGTGACAACCCGTTTGGGTTCGGACGAAGGGGTTCCCGGTTTGAAGGGTGGCAGGTATACCTATATCGGAAATGGCTTCTGGATGTATTATGGCAAGGATTCCCATGGTAGAAATGTGGAATACTTGACAATTGATTGGAATGAAGACGGCAAGCCGGATGCCCTCTGTTTGGATGAAGTGGTGGTTGTCGGAGAGACGAAGCCTGAACCTGTCAATGAAGAACCTTTTTTCCCTCCTTCCATCCGTCCTACGCATCCGGATACTCCCCGACAGGATAATCCTAGTATCAATCCCTATCCCAGTCCTGACGATGGCGGATGGAGCAGTGGCCCATATCCTCCACCCCCAACTTACGAACCTATGCCGAAGACGCTTCCACCCGTAAAGCTGGTGTTCCCCAAAGAAAAGTATTTGGGGTATGTTGACCCTGGCAGGGATTGCATGGCTGTTTGTAAGGATATGCTGACTAAGATGTTAGGGAACTGGAGTGAGGTGGAACGTTATCAACTCTATGTAGAAAATCCTGATGGAAGCTTGAAACTTGTAGGAGACCCTAAAAAAGCCTTTAATATGCTGAATGAATCTCTGAATGAGAGGATGCCCATATTGGTAGGATTAAATTATAAGTCGCGTTATAAAGGCAATCTAGATCAGACTACCGATCATTTTGTAGTGATCTTAGGTCGGGGATACGATGAAGCCAAGCAACAATATTATTATATTTACGCCGAAACCGGTCTGGGTGAGAAATATGTAGATCGGGTTTTCAATGATAAGAACCGACTCTATTATAACCCAGAAAAGGGTACCTTCCGAGGAAAACATCAGGTTGACCCTCGATTGACTTATGATATTGTTCAAATACGACCTTTAAAAAAGAAATAATTATGAAACGATTTTGCACATTGATTTGCCTGTTGATGTTGGTTACTATAACTGGTAATAGTAGATTGTATGCACAAGAACAAGAAGATCCATTGGACGTAGCCTTAAACTATGTTCCTTATTCTGACTTTCCACATAAAGATCGCTACACTTCTGAATATAGATGCTGTATCGGTCATGACGCTCGTTTCCCCGGTAAGATTTATTCAGATATGCAGCGTAAAAAGGTTTGGAATCCTGCACAGAATCCTGATATGGCTCCGGACCTTTATTTACAGATCCCCCTGCCGGATAAGTCTATCCTTGGTGTAATCACTTATGGTGGTATCAGTCCCTATCGGACAGACCTCTTATTCATCCGAGACCGGAGAGGACAGATTCGTGCAACCTTGGAATGTTGTGTCACACTCAATCAGCAAGTTCTTAAGCAGTATGAACTCCGCGAAATGGGAGAAGTGATAGTTTATGAGATGATTTTTGATTATAAGGGTGAAATGCCGGACTTGGCATACGGTGTGGAAGCAATACCACTTACGGGTCACATCCATAAGACGACATACTTCATTGCTCCGACCAAGCAGTTTGTCAAGATGAAGGAAGAAGATACTGACACCAAGAGTTTCTCGTCTCTGTTGCTCAATGATCATAACCTTTGGGATGAGAAAGCGTTTGGGATGACGTATAAGAAATGAAAGGAGTGATTATGAAACGACTTTGCACATTGATTTGCTTATTAATTTTGCTTGCCATAAGTGGTAATAGTGGATTGTATGCACAGTACAAAAACTTGGATGAAGTACTATCCTATGTTCCTTTTTCGGATTTTCCATATAGAGAACGTTTCTATCCGGAAGGAAGGTTGTATGGCGCCAATTTTGATTCTCGTTTGCCTGCAAAAATGTATGATGACTTAACATGTAAGATGCATGGTTGGGCAACAGAGAGTAAAGATCTCATGCCATCTGTTTATTTAAAAATAGCCTTGCCGGATAAATCGATTTTAGGTGCTCTTACTTTTGGAGGAGCTACTGCTTATCGAACAGATTTATTATTCATACGCGATAGGAAAGGGGCCATACGTTCGTCATTAGAGTGCTGTGTGATGTTTCTAGGTTTTGCAATCAAGCAGTATGAGCTTCGCGAGATGGGAGAATTGGTAGTCTATCAAATGATATTTGAGCCCGATAAAGTGATGCCTTATGAGGATTATTGTGTCGAGCCTGTTCCCGTCACCGGTCACATTCATAAGACAACGTATATGATTCCTCCAACTAAAAAGTTTGTCAAGATGAAGGAGGAGGATACGGATACTAAGACTTTCTCATCTTTCTTGTTGCAAGAACATAACCTTTGGGATGAGAAGGCTTTTGGAATGACTTATAAGAAATGAAAGAATTGATTATGAAACGACTTTGTACATTGATTTGCCTGTTGATGTTGGTTACTATAACTGGTAATAGTAGATTGTATGCACAAGAACAAGAAGATCCATTGGACAGAGCCTTAAACTATGTTCCTTATTCTGACTTTCCTTATAAAGATTTGGATACGGGAGCAAAACTTGCTAGTATTGGTCATGACGCTCGGTTTCCCGGAAAGATTTACTTGGATATGCAGCGTAAAAAGGTTTGGGATCCAGCGTGGAATCCCTATATGGCTCCAGCTCTTTATTTGCAGATCCCCCTGCCGGATAAGTCTATCCTTGGTGCAATCACTTATGGTGGTATCAGTCCCTATCGGACAGACCTCTTATTCATCCGAGACCGGAGAGGAAAGATTCGTGCAACCTTGGAATGCTGTGTCACACTCAATCAGCAAGTCCTTAAGCAGTATGAACTTCGCGAAATGGGAGAAGTGATCGTTTATGAGATGATTTTTGATTATGAGGGTGAAATGCCGGACTTGGCATACGGTGTGGAAGCAATACCGCTTACGGGTCACATCCATAAGACGACATACTTCATTGCTCCGACCAAGCAGTTTGTCAAAATGAAGGAGGAGGATACGGATACCAAGAGTTTCTCTTCTCTGTTGCTCAATGACCATAACCTTTGGGATGAAAAAGCGTTTGGGATGACTTATAAGAAATGAAAGAATTGGATATGAAACGATTGTTCTTGTACATCAGTCTATTATTACTAGTTGGTATGACTAGCAATAGTAGATTGTATGCACAAGAAGATTCCTTGGAGAAGGGTTTGGATTTTATTCCGTTCTCAGAATTGCCATATAGAGAGCGCGAATTGCCCAATTCTCAAACTGATAGGTATTGCGTAGGCTTTGATAATAACATTTCAGCGAAAATATATAAGGACCTTCAAGGGAAACTTTTTATGATGGCTGATGCACATAAGGGCTTTGCT
>UMFP01043642.1_pt1 | contig 21574 bp, 9 predicted proteins | sample 1965031 | NCBI WGS metagenome assembly UMFP01 (sample SAMEA4836048, study PRJEB28245) | human gut metagenome | biome: gut microbiome; material: fecal sample | place: Denmark | collected 2008
ATAAGGTTTGTTCTCTTTCTGATTCACGGAACTGGCTTCACCAAATAGTTTCAGAGCTTTACCCAACACGCCCCAACGGAGCAGGTCGTACTTGCGTTGCCCCTCAAAAGCCAACTCAAGACCACGTTCCCAATAGAGAACCGTGCGGAATTTTCCTTCGGGAGTCGAGTCGTCAATAAAAGTCAGGTTATGCGTTTTTTTCCGTGCGCTCATCACCTCTTCATAATTCTCTTCTGTTATAGAGGTGGCTTCGGCACGCGTACGGACGCTATTCAGCAGTCTCCATGCTTTCTCACGGTCGGTTCCTGTCTCATTGTACGCTTCGGCGGCCATCAATACGACATCGGCATAGCGTAAAGGACAATAATTCACATCGGCATAATTGATATTCTTGTTCCATGAGTCTTTCGGCATCCATTCCCTGCGCCATTTTCCGACATACCAGCTTCCGGCACTTCTTTCTTCCTTTACATGCTCTTTTTTAGTAGCGTTCCAAGTGTAGCGATAAGTACAAACCGCCACGTCACGACGCTTATCCTTCTCCTCGAAGAAGCTGCGCCATTCGGGAACTACAATAAAGAAACCATTGGCACGTCCCATGTAATTATTAGCTTCAGACGGAGCTATTCCGGTAGGTTCCGCCACCTGCGGGCCGTTATAAATCCCCCAAGCTCCACCGTTGCGGCGTCCCTGCGAATGATAGAAAGCAATTTCCCAAAGACTTTCTTTTGTATTCAACACGCCTTGCGAGAAACTTTTGAAAAGCGCTTCATAGCCGCCGTCATAAAAGTCATGGTATCCTTTATCCTCAAAGGCTTCCCATTCTTTTATCACCGCATCGAAGTATTCTTTGCGCTTGCTGTCGTCCGGACGTTCCAACTGCCCGTTGGCATGAAGGCTGTATCCGGCGCGTTGCAGATATACACGCATCAGCAATGCGCGGGCTGCTCCCTGCGTCACCCGTTCGGGAGTGGAAGAAACTGTCGCCCAGTCGAGGTTATTCTTAGCGAAAGTCAGGTCGGTTATTATTTCATCGTAAATCGTCTCGCGGTCTACCCGTTCGCCGAAGGCGGATTCATAAGATGAAGAATAAGAGGTTTTGAAAGGGACATCCCCCCAACCTTTCACCAGGTCGAACGCAAGAAAGGCACGCAGGAAACGCGCTTCGGCTTCCAATGCTTTCAAACGGGTGTTTTCACTGTATCCCGTCATGCCGCTGATACCGTCAATAGTCAGGTTGGCACGGTCGATTCCCTCATATTTCAGTTTCCACAGACTTTCAATCCATGTATTCGTGGAGTTGAGCTGATAGTGCGCAATGTCGTGAACCTGATTGTCGGATTGTGTACGGGCGGTATAGTAGGTATCATCCGATGCAGGAGCAGCCATTTCATACCAACCGTAATGATTGAAATCCGACAAGGAACTGTATATCCCCATGACAGCCATTTCCGCTTTTTCTTCCGAATCGAAGTAGCGGTCGCGGTCATATTTTGAATTGGGTTCTTCCGTCAGCAAGTCCTCGCAAGAGGTAAGTCCTGTAAGCAACAAGGCGAATGTTATATATAATAGGTGTATCTTTTTCATGATGCTATATATTTAATGAATTAGAAAGCTACGTTAAGACCGAAAATAAAGGAACGGCTAAGCGGATATGCCCCGAAATCGACACCCGGTGTCAGACCGCTTTTCATGGTGGATACTTCCGGGTCGAATCCGGTATATTTTGTCCATGTCAGCAGATTGTTGCCAGTAGCATACAGACGCAGGTTCTTCAATCCGACTCTCGCAATCAGATGTTTCGGGAATGTATATCCCAAGGTCACATTGCTTAGTTTCAGATAGGAAGCGTCCTCTACCGCCCAAGAGTGGATATAATTGTCACCTTGCTGTGCATCATGGTAGGCGGCCACCGTTTTACCAGCATTCAAGGCTGCCAGTTCCGCGGGGTCGGTCACAGTCTGTCCGGCGGAGTTGATTGTCATCCAACGGTTGGAGCTGTTCATCACGTCCAATGCATTATAATTCTGGCTGCCTATTTTACTGGTGGTCAGTTTGGTAGCGTTCAGCACTTCGTTGCCATAGCTGAAAGTAAGGAATATGCTCAAATCAAAACCTTTATAGGTGAAAGAGTTGTTCAGACCGCCATAGAATTTTGGCTGGGCGTTGCCGATGACCGTTTTATCATTCTCGTCGATGATATTATCGTCGCCGGTCAGATTCTTGAACTTCCACATTCCCGGACGAATCCTGCCTTTATCACCATGATAAGGCACACCGTCTTTCAGCGTGTAAGTTTGGGTGGAAGCGTCATAGTTGAAATCATCCACCTGATACAGACCGTCGGTGATGTAACCGTAGAATTGTCCCAACGGTTCTCCGACAGCAATACGGTGCGTGTTCTGATTAAAGCCGAACTTGGCTTCATAGAGTTGTACCGCTTCACCGGTCAGCGCCCTCACGGAATTTTTGTTGTGCGACAATGTCAGCGTAGTATTCCAACTGAATTTCTTTGTAGAGAAATTCACTGTATTCACAGTCAGTTCCACACCCACGTTCTTCGTTTCACCCGCGTTTATCAACATGGTCTGATAGCCCGAAGAATAAGGTAATTGGGCATTCAGCAGCAGATTACTGCTTCTGTTAATATAGAATTCGGGCGAAACGGTGATACGTTGGTTCAGGAAACCCAAGTCCACTCCCATATTAAATGTCTTGTTCGCCTCCCATTTCAGGTCGGGATTCGGAATCTGTTTGGAAGCGTAACCGGAAGTGAGATTATCCCCCGTGGCGGTGACAATAGAAGACATCAGGGCAAGACTGTTATAACTACCTATACGGTTGTTACCGGCCAAACCGTATCCGATACGGAATTTCAGGTCGGAAAAGAGGTTCAGGCTCTTTATGAAATTTTCTTCGCTCACACGCCAGGCTGCCGATACGGCGGGGAAGTACCCCCATTTGTTGTTCTTGCCGAATTTGGAAGAGCCGTCCGCGCGGAATGTGGCGGAGAACAGATATTTGTCGGTGAAGTCGTAGTTGAGACGGGCGAAGAAAGAAAGCAGGTTGTCGTCATAATTTTCATCGGACGAAGCAACGGAAGGAGTACCAAGGCTCATATCTCCCAAAATAAATTCGTCAGTAGGCAGTCCGCTGACACCGGATTCAAGCACACGTGTCCAACGTTTCACAAATTCCTGTCCCAGTTGCACGACTACCTTATGCTTCTTCTGAAAACGTTTGTCGTAAGTCAGTACGTTAGAGGTCTGGAAACTTCCGGTTTCCGTATTTCTGATAGAGCCGTAGATACCGTTGCGCCTTCCCATGATAGACTGGTCGCCATAGAAAAGCTCCCGGCGGTAAAGTTGATAACGCATACCCGTATTATTACGGAAGGTCAGTCCTTTCATAATCTTGAAAGTCAGTCCGCCGTTGGCTTGCAACGTACGTGTTTCCTTATTGTCTTTTTCTTCGGCAGCGGCTATCAACGGATTCTGCATCACGTTGCCTTCCGCATCACTCAATACAGGGTCTTCACCCGCTAACAACTCGGCGTCACTTCCACGGATACCGATTGTAGGGCGGTATTGCAGTATCTGCACTATCTTGTTGAACTTCGCGTCCACATTGCTACCGCCTTCGTTCGTACCGTTTCCGGCAACACCCGCGCCATACACTTTCAGATAATCGAAGTTGATACGTCCTGTGACGGAAAGGCGCTTGTTCACTTCGCTCTTTACACTAAGCGAGATATTGTGTTTGTCGCTTCCGCTATATACCATAGCTCCTTCGTCTTTGAAGTAGCCGTAAGACATATTATAATTCAGTTTGTCATTGCCACCATTCACGCCTACGCGGTAGTTCTGCGTGACGGTAGTACGTCCCATAGTGCGGTCGAGCCAGTCGATACCTTCACGGTTGCCGTAATTCTCATGTAAATCGACAAAGCCGCCGTAACGGTTCTGCCATGCCCGCATACTCTCTCCGGGGTCTGTGGCGTCGCCTAATGTCCTTTCATAATCCGCCAGTACGAATTCTTCCACACTCAGCACATTCAGGCGTTTGGCTAGTGTACGTACACCTACATAAGAGTCGAAAGTCAAAGTAGCCTTTCCTTCGCTTTTCGCACCGCTTTTGGTAGTGATTACCACTACCCCGTTCGCTCCACGGGCACCGTAGATAGCGGTAGCCGAAGCGTCTTTCAACACATCAATGCTTTCAATATCGGCAGGGTCGAGACTGGACATCCCGTCTTCCGTCGGGAATCCGTCGATAATATACAGCGGTTCGTTGCTCTGCGTAATGGATATACCGCCACGCACACGTACTGACATGGCAGCACCGGGTTGTCCGTCCGTCTGTATAATCTGCACACCCGCCATACGTCCCGCAAGAGCTTGGGTGACATCGGACGAAGGAACTTTGAGCAAATCATCACTTCTGACGGAAGCGACAGAACCGGTCAGGTCTTTACGCTTCACCGTGGCATAGCCGATAGCCACCACTTCGTCCAGCAGTACGGATGCCGCTTTCATAGTCACGTCAATCTGCTTCCTTCCTTTCACGGGAACTTCCATATTTTCCAGACCGATAAAGGAAAAGACCAGTACATCTTTGGACGGGTCGCTGACGGTAATGGTATATTTACCGTTAATGTCGGTGATAGTACCTGTGTTCGTTTTGCCTTTCACAGTTACATTTCCCCCAATCACTTCCAGTCCTTCGTTGTCCACCACCTTTCCAGTGACGGTCAGACTTTGGGCGTGAATGCCGGATATACCGACAAACAGAAATAAAATACTAATAATCTTACTTTTCATGATATTCTATTCGTTATTTATATTCACTTATATTTCAATTGTTTTATTACCGGCTGATTGCACGGGTAGACACCGGTGTCCGGTCGGTCATTTCCGTCACTTGCCAAGTCCCATCCATCGCGTCATAAAGCAATGAAGAGCCGGCGGATTTACGGGGATAAGACGCACCGTTCAATACGGGATTATCCGTTCCATAACTGAATACGACCGGTTCCGCACGATGAGTTACCGTAAGTTTCGGAGTTTTGGAAGCATCGAGAACAGCCTCAATCGTCCAGTCTCCCACACTGAATGTATCACCATCACGGCGGACGGCAGGGACGGATTCTTGCGTATCACCCACCTGAATGACGGCCAAAAAACGGGTGGCGGAACTGCCATCCACCCGCGCAGTCAGATGCCACTGGTCGGGATATTCCGCTCCGGTGACAGCGGGCGGTACAACGAACTTATCCGTCTGTGACAGAGTAAAGACGTGTCCTCCGAACAGTCGGGTCACAGCCACAAAATCTTTGGTGTTATTATTCGTAGCCAACATGTTTTTCGTTGCGTCGATTCCGAACTTCGTAGGACTATGCAACAGCCATTCCCAACGGACAGCTTCCGAAGCTTCCAACTCGTCATATATCAGCACCGTAGCAGGATGAAGCATCAGTATGTGGCGGCGATATTTAGTCAATGGTGTAGCACCGAAACCATTTTCGGGCGTTTGCGTGATACCTGCCTGTTTGAAATAATCTATCCACATCGGGTCATTACTGATACCCTTGTAAGCATGCGAAGCATCGCCCAGACAATAACTGATATGTTGCCCGCCCATGGCACGCATCACGCTGCCATAGCCTTCGGTGGAATAAGGTTGCCCGATACTGTTCACCAACAACGTATTGTGCGCACGGGTGTGGCGATAAGACATCAGATTATGCGCATCGCTGAAATTCTGGTAATAACCCGTGCTACGATAGACATCAACACCTTTATATAATAAGTTAAAAGCATTCTGACTGGCGGTAGTGTGACTGCCCGAACCGAATGTACTGGAACGAAACGAGAGTGCAAGGTCTTTTTCCATATCATCCGGACAGCTGTGCATGGCTACTTCGCCCGCGTCTTTATACCACACCATTTTAGCCGCATCCGAAGGGAAAGACGTATCGTAATTCTGGTCGGTGCACATACGGTACAGGCGTAATTCATAGTCCTTACGCACTAACTCACTACATTCTCCGGCATACCAACCGGCATAAGAATCACCCGTTTCGCACGCCAGGAAATCGGCAAAAGCGGCAATCAGGCGATTGGGCTCGGTTCCTTTTTCGCTGTTGTCACCAAAGCCGTTGGTTTTCGAGTTCGGCGGACAGGTATAGACCATTGAACGTCCCGCATTCCGATACCACGGATGCTGCAAAAAGTCCTGACGGGCAATATAGGAGAATAAAGCCGGCATATATGCCAAAGTCAAGATATTGGCACTAAAGTATCCTGTACCGTTATGCCAAATGCCGTCACGGTTGAAACCCGAAGCAGGTGCGCGGGCTGTCCACAGTTCATAATAATATTCCATCATCGGCAGTACTTCGGAAGAACAGGTTGGTTTGTCATAGAGCGACAAAGCCACTTGGAAGAGGATACGCATATTCTGCTGCCAAAAATGATTGTCAAAGAGATGGTTTTCCTGATAACCACAATTTACCTTATAATAATAGCGGGCTACACGCATCATCTGTTCTTCGGCAGCGGTGCGGTCGGAAGCAGACAGGTTGTCATAAAGCAAGTCATAAGCTGCGACGAGACACCATGCGATGTTAGTAGCGGTAAAGTTGGACGCAAAAAGCTGTTTGTCAGTAGGTGGAGCAGTGACCAAGGCTTCGAGAAGCTGACGCAACTTTTCCGCATAAATTTCTTTTTGAGTCAGGTGATAAGCCTGATAGAGATAGGTGGCGTGTTGCCGGAGTTCTTCGGCACGGCTGTATATATCAGCCATTGTCGTATAGTCGGTGTTCAAAGCCTGAGAAGCACGGCTTTGCAGTTCTTTGTATTCCTGATGTGAAGCTACACGGCTGCGGGCTTCTTCGATACGGTCGTCAAGGAAACAGTAAAGACGGGGATGCAAACGGGGAGCGTTTTCCAAGAATGCTTTAAAAGCAGGTGTTACAAATTCCGGCGCATCGTTTTTCACTTCAAATTGATAAGTTGTACTCCATTCACCGGGCATATTTCCATTGACATTTGTAGAACGGAAGCGCCAGAACCATGTGCCGGTATCCAGTCGGCGATGGAGATTATACATACACCATTCCTGCGGTTCGGTAACCACAGTTTCGGGGCTGCTGAAATCTTCGGTACGTGAGAGGGAGAATTGCAGTCTTTCGCCTGTTTTCATTGCTTGGGGAACAATAAGAGGAGCAGGATTCAGATATAGTTCATTATCTGCTTTAGGATAGGGTTGTGTCCGTATCTTATCCTGATAAGCGTCGGGAACTCCGACGGGCGTTTCGGGCTGCGTTACGTCCGGTTCGGGCAGCGGGTCGGATGAACAGCCAATGAACAACTGTACAACGAACAAAAGGTAAACCGATAGGCGAAATTTGGTGTGCATATTATCTTCGTTTCTAGGTATAAGATTAGGGGCTATTTTCAAAAGTTTCAATGAAGAAGAGAGTAAGAAAGTGGAATGGGGGTATCCCACTTTCTTAAATCTCCTATTGAATAAGGTCGAGTGTTCAAAGATTATTTGAAGATGGTAATCATCGGGCGGCAAAGAGCTTGCTGATTGGGAGATGTACTAACGTTAATACCCGCTGCCTGTGCATCAGTCACAGCACTATTGGCAACATTGATACGCACACCCGAAATATTCTTTTTATCATTTATAGTACTTGAAGCATAATTTACTGTATTAATAGGATTCCTATCAAACATCTTACCGTTAACAAATTCAAATTCAGGCAAGTTTCTAAATTCATCACTACCTGTAGCCGGAGTTTCTCCCATTTTAAACAATGTATTCATAAATGCACTCAGTTGTACTAATGTAGGAATATACCATGTACTTAGATTTTCACTACCAAGAGTATGCTCTGTCACCCATTTATCATAGGCTGTCTTAAATGCAACTTCTCCGATACTTGTTAACAATGTCTCCGTAGTCTGTGTTCCATTAGTCATACTTGCTGCTGTTTCAACTAGAGTTGTCAATGTGCCGTCAGGATTAAGAGACTGGCGACCAGTCGCTACATTCTCAATCGCTACCGCATATCCGGCAATTTCTTTCCCTTGAAGTTCCACAGGATAATTAGCCGGAACATCACTACCGATAGCTTCCATCGCAAAAACGATACCGACAGCATCTGCCGCGTCACGTACCACTTTACCTTCCGCATTGATATAACTGCCAACTTTCATTTCCAAAGCCTCGTAATCAGGGTCTACTTCTACATCAACCTCAAAGTTACCATCACCAATCTCAAACTTCGCCATAATCTGCATATTAACATCCAAAGGCAATGCGTCAGCACGTATTGTTATCGTTCTTTCATATCCGCCAGTCAATGCCATACTAACCTCTCCCCCGAATTTCGTCACGTCCGCAGGAGCAAAGAAGAAGTTAGAGAACCAAGCCCCATCTGCCGGATTGAAACTAGCATTCGTATAAGTCACAGGAGCAGTGGCAGTACATTTTCCTTCCAAAATATCATATCCGCTCAAAGCATTGTATTTCACTTCCAGATTGGTAGCACCTGCTGCCTGTGCCGGATTCTTCGGCTGCACACTAATATTAGCAAACGGGCGTTTCAATGTCACACTGGCATTGCCGATAGTTTCCAACTTTCCGCAGAAAGCGTCACAAGCTGCCATTAACGCGGCATCAGTCATATCGAATGACGCTTTGTTATATCCTACAGCTCTCAAATCAGAAGTATTATATACTTTATTGGCAACATCCGCTGTCGGAACATATTCAGCCCAGAATAGTGCTTTAGCCGCATCTTTCTGTTCATCTACTGAAATAGTGAAAGACACCTTTCCGTCCGCAACCGGTTTAATATCCTGCGCGCCTACCGTATTGCCATCCGTATCCAATAGTTGCATGATACACTGCATAGTATAGCCATCAGGTACAGTGACACCCGCACGGCTAAGGGGATTATTTACAGGAGCCTGTACAGAGATAGTAACAGGCGCTTTAACTCCATTTCCATTGTCCGAAACAATTTCTTCCTGTCCGCAGGATGCAAAAAGCACCGCACACAAAGTCATCAGCGAATAAAATAAGTTCTTTTTCATGATTGTAATTTTTATGGTTAAGCAATTCTTTATGTAATTCATTCTGTTTTATAATTCTCCAAGGTCTACTTCCAAGTCACCATCGTAACCAGGGTCGATACCTATTCCGCCATTCACGTCGGAAGTCAGGAAGTTGCCGCGTACGGTCGTATTCTTGCCTCTTTCACAAGGAATACGCAATACGGTACGTGCCAGTACTTCATTCTTCTCGTTCAGTATCTCCAGTTCCACAGGGATGGAAGCGGTTTCTCCGGCACTGACCAGTACATAGTCAAATCCCAGTTTCAGTTCTTCCGTACCATCCGCGGGACGTTCAAAATCCACTTTGTATTCCATATACATCAGCGAGTTCTTGGGCACGTCATCCATTAGATTATAACCCGTAGGCAGATAATCGCTGTACTTCACACGGGCGGTAAAGCTCTCGCCTTTCAGTCCTCCTGTGCCGAGCTTGTTAAGAAACGCCTTCACATCCTTGGCTATCAGTTCATAACGTGCTACAGGACGGTATAATGCAACATCAAGTCCGGTTTCAGCTCCCCACTGGTTGCGGTAAGAAGTAAGGTCTGCCGATGTGGAAGCGGCAAATACATCTTTGTAGCGGCTGTTCCCTATATATTTTCCCGCAGGAAGAATAAAAGCCAGATTCTCCGCGTCATACACAAGTCCCTGTTCAGGTGTTTCCGAGTTCACGTAGTCAGCCCATACCAGAATGCGGTAATTGCGGGCATGCAACTTCATGCTGACGGACAAAGTGGAACGGTTGAAATCTTCCTCATACACCGTCTGCCGGGCAACTACTTGTCTATCCAAGTAAGCCTCAACGATAAAACGTCGCAGATATTTAGTTTCCGCCGCACGGCTGACCGTCACCGGCGCACGTTCCGCCAAACTAAGGTTCATTGTCAGATTGAGGTTCAGCGTCACTGCTGTCGGGTCTACTCCCCATTCGCCGTCAGGGGTCATTTCCGGTTCTTCATGCAGGCTGCATCCATTCGCCAGAAGAACGGTGAACAACAGGAAAGCGCAATGTGCCAGTATATATAAACTTTTTCTCATATTGTTATCATATTATTTATATGTATGTTCCTGTCAAAGTCAGAAGCGGTATACCAGTGACGCTCCCACACGGGTTACTCCCCAGTAATGACGGACACGGATATCCAACAGCGCGCCATTGTCTACATTATAATAGGTGTTATACTTCATATTGGCATACCCCAGTCCCAAAGTAAATTCCGCTCCCCAATGTTCGGACAAGAGCAGTTTGTAACCGTAACTTAGTCCCGCTCCCAACAAGGGTCGGTCTACGTCCTGATAGCGGTTATCGTTCCACTTCACATTAAACCATGCCACGTGAGCGTGCAGTCCGACAAAATGTCCCCGTCCCGCTTCGTTTCCCATCCACCAACGGGCTTCCGGTTGCAACGCTACGGTACGTACACCGTGCTCACTCCCCAAGTCCCATAAACTGCAAGTCAAAGGCAGCTCCACAGTTATCTTCTTGCTCACCTGCATTTCTACCGCAAGGTTCAACAAAGCACAGGCATCATACAGCACATTGGTCTTCAGTGCCAGATAGCGTCCGCCTTCCAGACCAACCGTCTTCTTCCGTTTGTCAGCTTTGCCGGAAACGTCCTGTTTCCCCTCCCCTTTGTTTGAAGGTACACCGATTACCGTTACCGGTTTCTTCCCGTCAGGTTTGTAGACCGTAGTCTCTTCCGGTGTGGCGGAAGTCTGCACACGGGGTTTCGCCGGAGTCTGTGCAGACAAGACAGCTACGCCCGATAAGGCAGCCAACAGGCATATAGTTCTCATTTTAAAGTTCGAATGTCTCATAGTTCCGTATCTTTCATGTTTCTATCAGATTTCCAGTTCGGGCAATTCGTCCCTCATAACCGTCTCGTATCCGTCTTCGCTGACGATGGTAGCTTCTCCTTTGTATGTGATATTCACATTCTCCTTAGTGCTGCGGATAAAGAAAGAAGGAGCACCGTTCGGCTTCAGGTTCACGCTGATAAGCCATCCGCCCACCTTGATACGTCCGTCGGATAATATCTCGGGGTCTTTGGCGGGATATTTCAGCGCGTGCGTATTGATGATAGTGGCAAAGCGATATACTTGCGACTTTTCCGACGTGGCGGTGAAATGCCAATGATTCGGATATTTCTTGAAATTGCCTTTATCATCGGCACGCAGCCAGTTCTCTGCCGGATAAAAGAAACGACTGGTGGTATCCGTCTGCAATGCTCCGCTTGAGAAAAGATAAGCGTCTGACGCTCCCCCGCGGTTGGTGGCCTGAATATGTACAAATCGGTTGTCCGACTTGTTGACAGTCATCGGATTGGCTGTAGTGTGCAAGAGATAATTCCAGTTGACAGGTTCGTCCGCCACCAGTTCATCATAGATAAATATCAGTCCCGTCTTTCCCAAGTTCACGATGTGGCGGCGGAAAGTCTTTACGTGATTTTCGTCCCAACCGTTCTCGGGGGTATAGTGCACTTCGGACTGCTCGCCACGTGTCAGCCAAAGCGGTGAGATAACTTTTCCGTACGCATTGGAAGCGTCACCCAACACATAGCCGATTTTCTCACTGACGTAATAACGGGGAATCCATCCGTATCCTTCCGTTCCGATGCGTTGTCCCATGCCGTTCACCAAAATAGTGTTATGAGCACGTGTGGCACGGTGGCACAGCATACTGTGCACGTCGGTAAATTCGATATGGTGTCCGCTGCTATAAAACAACGGTTGTCCTCCGTAGAATGTGTTGAACGCGTTCTGATTGGCAAGTGCGTGAGAAGTAGAGCCGTAAGGACTGGAACGGAAACTCCACATGGCGTTGCCGCCTACCCTGTCCCAGTTAGTCTGGAAAGAAGCCAGTCCCGTTTCGGGAAGCACATAGCCGGCAGGAAGCGATGTCAGCCCCTCGCCTTCCGGCAGAGGTTTCTCACATTGCAGGCGGAACCATGCAAGGTCACCGGGCTTGCTCAACAAGGCCTTCTTCATATATTCCGGTTCCACTTTCAGGGTACGGCGCACGAAGTCGGAGGCATACGTGTTTCCGGTGAGACGTGCCAGTGCATCCAAATATCCGATACGGATACTGTTGGGGCGTCCCACATTCTGATGCGAACTTCCGTTTCCGCCGGATTTGGAGAAAGGTGGTTGCTGAAAGATAGTGTACATGATATTTCCCTGATACCAAGGGTCGGAGAAGAAATCATATCCGGTCAGCTTGCTATAATAATAAGGTACTTCTATCAATGTGCGGGTGTTGACAGTGAAGTAGGAATCACCGTTATGCCAGCCGCCGTCTTTGTTCAGTCCGGGGAAACGCGCCAACCAGACGTTATAACAATAGTCCACCCATGTATCCGCTTCGGGCAAATCACCGTAAACGCTGAATGCCGCCATGGTGAGGATACGGAGTGTCATCTGCCACACGTGGTTGTCGGCGATGTGGTTTTCCAACCGGTTATTGAAGTTCTTGTACATATCGTCCCCTTTCTCCTTGATGGCTTCAAGCAGTTGCTTCCGTTGCGGGGCAGTCAGTTGGTCGTAGAAAGAGTCGTACGCCATGGAGCAGAGTGACAACAGAGTGGAAGCGTTGAAGTCCCCCTTCACATTCTGGTGCTTATCCCAGTCTGCCATGATGAATACGCGCTTGATAGCTTCATCCTTATATTTGGTATCCTGCGTCAGTAACCATGCCCGTATCAACGCCTCGGTGTTTCCTTCTTCCGCATCAATGATACGGCGGCTTTCACGGGTGAGGTACGAATTGATTTGCATTTCATTTTTCAGGTTCTTCACTTGAGAGGTATTGATGTCGTCTACCGATTTCATCGGTGTCTGAAGCACCTTGTCGGCACGTTCCAGATACCATTGTCTCTCCGCCTTTTCCTTATTGCGGTTCATGAAGTCTTTCCAGTCGTCCTTCATCATCCATACACGCGGATGAGAGGCAGGCAGCTTTGACAAGACTGTTTTCAGCGAGGGTGGACAGAATTTCCCCTCTTTTTCTTCTACGGTGACTTGCTGCACGCTTCCCCACGTTACCTGTCCGTCCTCTACATAGCCGAACTGCCAGTACCAGACACCTGCTGCAAGCGGTTTCTCCGGATTATAAAACGGCCAGCGGGTCTTCACTTCCGTGACGCCTGATTTCAATCCGGCATCCTGTGAGTAACGCAACCGATAGGTTACTTTCGTTTTATCTACCTTCTTTACTTTGTGTTCGAATCCGTCCAACGGACTGTCCTGCGAGTTCATGTCCGAACGGAGCGGCCACTGGAAAGAAACGGCACGGTCATTTACCACAGCCTTATCCAGCGGATAAGGGGTGGCACGCATCTCGTGCATCAATGTTGTCTCCGTCAACTTGATGACCGCCTGTTTTTGCGCGTATGTCATTTGTGCTGCCGCAGATAAGATTACGAATGAAATCAATACTACTTTTTTCATGATATCAAATGATTGGTTTTTCTGTAGGCAAATGTAGGTAAACCCTCCGAAACGGGACTTTCAATTCATTTCTTCCTTATCTGATAGTGTCTAATACGACTTTGTTTTCGTTCATTTCAACTTAAAAATCGTCCAAAACAGGGGTTATAGACAGCTACAGAGGGAATAAAGGTATAAAAAGAAGATAAACCTGACATTAAATGTGTGTATACGAAAACGTAATAACTACGCCCTATAAAATAACTTCCGGTAGTGCATAACTTAATTCGTCCGCCTATAGTTGAGCTTTCGTCCGCCTATAGGCAAACGAAAAGATGCCTATAGCGATTCGCAAGTTTGCCTATAGGCAGACGAATAAAATTATGCATGGCGAAAGACTAATTCCTTATGGCCGGAAAACTAAATCTTGCATAAGCCCGATAGATTTATTTAACGTCAGTTCAATATAAATTTGAGTAACTGACGTTATTTAGTATGCTGTTTTACATATTCCGAGGGCAAGCAGCCTACGTACTTCTTGAAACTGGTAGAGAAATAGGAAGAAGAGCCGAAACCGACCATGCTGCTAATCTCTGAAATGGAATAACGCCCTTCAAGCAGCAGCTTGCAAGCCTTATTGAAACGGATACGCCGGATAAAGTTTGCGGGCGGTTCACCGGATACGGAATTCATCTTGAGATAAAGCGACGAACGGCTCATGCAAAGTTTGCCCGCCAGTTCGTCAGACGTGAAGCCCTCGTTACCGATATTCTCTTCCACCACCTGAATAGCTTTGCTCATAAACTCCTCATCCAAATTATTGGAAGTCATCTTGGCGGTATCAATATCAATCGTGTTCGAATAATAATGTTTCAAGCGTTGGCGCGCTTTCAACAGGTTGGCTATCTTCCCTTTCAGCAATTGAATGGAGAATGGCTTTGCCATGTAATCGTCCGCTCCCGCCTGAATACCCTCTGTCTGCGCATCAACACTTCCTTTGGCGGACAGCAGAAGTACCGGAATATGGCAGGTTTGCAGATTTCTCTTGATAAGCTGACAAAGTTTGATTCCGTCTATTCCCGGCATCATCACGTCGGAAAGGACAATATCTACCCGATGTTCCTTCATGATGGCCAATGCTTCTTCCCCGTTTCCGGCCGTAAGCGTCACATACGTCTGCCGGAAATTGTCTTTCAGATAATCCACCATTTCCTTATTGTCATCCACCAGCAAGATAGTAGGACGTTCTTCTTCACCGGCAGTCTCCGGTTGTCCGCCGTCCGGAGACGTTTCTTCGGATACCGCAGCCGGAGTTTCACCGGAGAAATATTCATCAGGCAACGGTAGCTCCCGCGAAGAAACGGTTGCTACGGCTTCCTGTTCCGGCAATTCCCGTTCTTTTTCCGCGAAGGTATTTATATCGGCAGGCAAAGTGACTTTAAATTCCGTGTATCGGTTGGGCTCACTTGCCACGGTGATAGTTCCGTGATGTTTCTCTACGAGCATTTTCACCAATGACAGTCCGATGCCTGTTCCTTTCCGCTGCCCGTCCACCTGATAGAAACGTTCGAAAATACGGTCAAGCTGTTCCGCGGATATACCGATGCCGCTATCCCTCACCGTGAAACTGTACGTATCCCCCTCCGCGTGTAGAGAGAGCGAGATATTTCCACCGTCCGGCGTAAACTTAAAGGCGTTTGACAGGAGATTCATCAGGATAGTCTCCAGATATGCCTTGTCTGCCGGAAGCAGCCGCCCTTTCAGGTCGGACTCCATGCTGACACTGATAGCACGCTTCTGCGCGTTTTCATTAAACAGGGCAAGAACGTCCTGCAACAATCCTTCCACATTCACCGGCATCACATGAACCGGCAGCGCTCCCGCTTCGGCTTTGCGGAAATCAAGCAATTGATTGACTATGTGCAACAGCTTCCGCCCATTCTTATATACATAATCCAATTTCTGCCGCACAGGAGTGTCTATCGCACTTTTCTGCCCGAGTAGTTCCTCCAGCGGAGCCAGTATCAGGCTCAACGGAGTGCGCAATTCATGGGACATATTCATATAAAAACGCACTTTCTCTTGGCTGACTTCTTCTATCTTGCTCCGTTCTATCTGCTCGATTCTCACCTGCATCTTCATCTTGGCACGGGCTATGAAGAAGTAGATGATGAAAAAGAGAAGCCCCAGGAAGAAACAGGCAAAGAGGGTCTTTGCCCACCAAGTCTGATACCACATCGGGATGATGTGCACGAAAAATTCGGTGGTCGCTTCACTCCACTTGCCGTTGTTGTTGCATGCCTTCACTTTAAAGACATATTCGCCCGGCGGAAGATTGGAGTAACTCGCCCGTGCGAATGAAACATGACGGGAATAGTTCCATTCCGTTTCAAATCCTTCCAACTTGTAAACAAACTGGTTCCGTTTGCCCGCCAAATAGTTGATAACAGCAAACCGGATATTGAACAACTTCTGGTCGGAAGGGAACGACATGCCGAGCATACGCCCCTGCGCGTCCTGATAATAGCGTACCCGATCGCTTTTCATATCCGTAATCACTTGATTAAAGACTACGGCTCCTGTGACAACGGCGTCCGGAGAATACGGGTTATCTCCCAGTTCGTAGGGTTTGAAGTAGGCGACACCGCCTAAAGAGCCCAGGAAGAAAGTACCGTCCTTCGCCTTGCAAGCTCCGAAATAATTGAACTGGTCGTGCGGCAGTCCGTCCTGCTTCGTATAATTGAGGAAAGTGCCGTCTTCCCTGTTGAAACAGGACAAACCCTTGTTCGTTGTGAGCCACAAACGCCCCCGTTCATCTTCCAGTATGCTATAAATAAAGTCGTTCGGCAGACCGTCTTTCATTGTATATTGCTCCCATACGGTCGGTGCGCCCTCTTTATAGCAGTACAGCCCTGTGGAAGAGCCTACCCAGATGTCGTGACGGCTGTCTTCCAACACACAGAAGGCTTGTATCAATCCATGCAGATAGGCGGAAGAGGAAAGATGCAGTTCTTCCAGTTTCCCACCGGCATACAGGAACAGGCTTTCTTCCGTTCCTATCCAGATTCGGCCTTTCGAGTCGCGGAACAAAGTATATATCAGTACATTCTCCAGTTTGTTATGCTTCTTGGCCAACGGATGCGGCGAGAGTTCTCCTGTCTGTTTATCAAAGAGGAAAAGCCCGTTCATCCCTCCTACCCAAAGCGTTCCGGCCGATTTTGTTCTGTCCAACTCTGTTCCATCCAAATCTGTTCCGTCCAATATGGAATAGCAACTGTTGTTCAGGGAAACCGAATGGGGGAAGTCGTATGTCTCTATCCTGCCGCTCTTGCGGTTCAGCCGGCTCAGTCCTCCGCCATGAGTGCCCACATAGACGCTGCCGTCCTTATCCGTCCATATACATTTTATATTATCAGACTTCAGGGAATTGGCGGAAGTACCCGCACGGAAGAATGAGAAGTTTCCGGTTTTCCGGTTGTAGTAATTCAGCCCGCCGTCGTTGGTGCCAATCCACAGATTCCCGCTGTCCGGTTCTTCGGATATACAGCTCACGGTGTTGTCACTCAGAGAGTTCCGCCATGCAGAATGTTGCAGACGTCCGAAAGCAGGAGCCAAAGGATGATAATAATTCAGTCCGCCGTAGAACGTACCGATCCACATACCGCCCTGGTTATCTTTCAAAATAGAACGGATGGAATTGTGTCCTAACGAGGTAGGGTCTTCGGAAGAGAAGCGGCAGAGTTGGAAATTCTCCGTCTCCGGTTCAAGAATAAGCAACCCTTCCATCGTGCCTATCCATATTCTTCCCTTATCGTCCTGACACAATGTCCTGACTGAGTTTGTCAGGAAGCAGGCGGGCGTATTCTGCTTGTTATAGTGCTTTTTTATCTGAAAATTGTTATCAATGCAATACACTCCGTTGGTCAATGACGCGAGCCAGCAGTTACCGGTTCTGTCATCATAGAGCATGCCGGAAATCACTTCCCCTTTCAGTTGAAGAAGAAGCCGTGTCACGTTTTCATTGCGTTCATAGTAGAAATAGACGCCTTCCGACGTTCCCAGCAGAAAGCCGTCATTCATCCGGCAGACGGAATAGATTGTTTTTCCGGCAAGCTCCGGTTGTACCTTCATCTGTCCCGTGTTCTTATTGAAAATCATCAGTCCGGCATTCGTGGCAAGCAGGAGCCGGCCGCCCTCTTCCGGTTCGCCGATAGCCAGTACCTGCATCGGCTGATTGTCCGGTGAAGAGTAGTTGGTGAAGTTATTTCCTACGATATTATAACGGGACAAGCCGACCTGAGTGCCAATCCATATCGCCCCCTGCGGGTCGGTGTGCAGTGAATAAATATGATTATTCGCCAGACTTGCCGTATCGTCCGGCGCCCTGTAATAAGAAGCGAAACGGGAACCTTCATACCAGTTCAGCCCGTCTATCGTGCCTACCCAAATCTTATTATTATGGTCTTGCGTCAAGGCAAGCACCGTGTTCTGCGACAGTCCGTCATCTACGGACAGGCGCTTGAAATGGATAGGGCTGTCGTCAGCCAGCACGGTATATAGAGGAAGAAACAATAAGCAAACGGATAATCCGAATACGTACTTAAATAGCAAATGCCGGTCTTTCATGAGCTGATATTGAAGAATTTATTGTAAAGATAGGAATTTTCAATTCAATCTTATAAAGGAATCCTGTTTTTTAACTCATATAAAGAACGGCATCTACCTAAAAAAACTAATACTATACTACTGAAGTCCCGCAAGTTTCTGCATGGTTTCTCCTCCTTCCTGAAGCCATGCGGAAGGCAGCATATGCGAAACTCAAATTAATTATCCGATTTCTCTTTCAAATCCTTATAGCGTTTCAAAGCTTCCAGATAGTAATAATCGGCATAATTCAACGGTGTATCAATTTCGCTGTCGTGCGGGAAACTGCCGACAGAATGAAGCAGGATAAAACCGTGGTTCTCTCCCTCTTTCGCCAGATATTCTTCGGACGACAGTTGCTTCAGGATATTTTCCGCATAACGGAAATATTCCTCCCCTTGTTTCTTGTCCCCATATCCACTCAGTTCCAGTAATGCGGAAGCTGTTACAGCGGCGGCGGAAGCGTCTCTCGGCTCATCCGGTATCTTGGGAGCGTCATAATCCCAGTAAGGAATATAATCATTTTCCGCCGGACGGTGGTCGATAATAAAACGGGCTATTTTATGGGCGGCATCCAGGTAGTTCTGCTGTTTGGTGAAACGGTAACACATGGTGTAACCATACACTCCCCATGCCTGACCACGTGCCCAGGCGGAAGAATCGGCATATCCCTGAAAAGTTCCTTTTGATTCCACCGTATCACTGTCCGCCGAATAACTTACCACATGATAAGAAGTCATGTCCGGTCGGAAATGATTCTTCAGCGTCTTGTCGGCATGGGAAATAGCAATATCACGATACTTAGGGTTATTGGTCTGTTCCGAAGCCCAAAACAGCATTTCGAGGTTCATCATATTATCAATAATCACCGGATAACTCCAGTCGCCGAAGTCCCATGAACGAATCAACCCTACTTTCGGGCTGAAACGGGAGCAAAGGCTTTCGGATGAATGAACAAGAATCAGACTGTCAGCCGGCTCCGGTTTCAATCGAAGGCCTTGCCCGTAACTGCAAAACATCATAAAACCCAAATCGTGATTCCCCGTATAATACTGCATATCCTGCAGGCGGTTCGTGTACTTCCGCGCTTCCTTTGCCAAAGCCTCATCACCAGTCAACTCGTATGCCAGCCACATCGAACCGGCATAGAAACCACTTGTCCAGTCCGTGGGATGTTCCAACCGGTACTTTCCTTCTTTTATCGAACGGGGGAAGCAGGCGGTATCCGGCTCATCCTTCAATTGTTCAGCCATATAGAGCAACTGATGTCCGGATGTTTTTACTGCATGGTCGAACCATTCCATCTCATTTCCTTTCGGAGCATTGCAGGCAGTCAGGAAAGCAAGACTTCCTACAGCCAGTAAAAGTTTGTTTTTCATTGTTATAATTCTACTATTGTTGATGCAGGCAAAGGTAGGACTATGCGGAGAAACAGAGTTTATATATCTTCTTTTTCATTTCCGTTTCTATTTCAACGGACTTTGATTTCGTCCAAAACTGTTTCGTTTTTATCTTTTATTTAAATAAAACGACACGGATTCCACGAAACGCACCATTACTCAATATAGCAACAGTATGGCATTTCGTAAAATCCGTGCCCTGACAAAAATACGATATCTTTATCTCACAATATCTTCCGGAAACTTAGCCGGCATCCTCATCCGTTTCCATGTTTCATAATACCAGGTATTCAACTCATTCCCGTTCAGGTCATTCTTGATGAAATATTTCAGATGCAGATAGTCGCCATCCTTGATTTCAAATTCGAGAATATTATCCTGGTTATCCAGCATCGGAAGATGGATATTCTTTTCAATACTTTCCTTATAAGAATCGTCCGTCAGTTGTTTCCATGTCCCATATCCTGTGATGATGGCATCCGAACCAGGAATGATGGTGAAGTTCACGATTCGTCCGTCGTCACTCAGGACTTTGAATGTATTACTGGGTTTCAACGATCCCGGAACATCGGGAGATTCCGACACATAATGGCATAGCTGCCAAATGCCTTTCAACTCGGCCGCCTTGAATTTGGTTTTCTTCTGGGCCATCGCACCTGTTACCGCCAACAACATTATTGAAAGCATGGTAAAGAAATAGAGCTTTTTCATTGTCGTATTATTTTAGTTAACACTCTTCTATGCGTATGTCCAAATATAAATATTTATTTTGAGAAAATAACAATCAAGGGCATAAAAAAACTCGCATAACCGAAAGATTATGCGAGTTTTACATAAATATACCGAAATATTAGAAATCAGCATTTCTCGGTGTACGCGGGAACGGTATCACGTCACGGATGTTCGACATACCTGTTACGAAAAGTAACAAACGTTCAAAACCGAGTCCGAAACCGGAGTGAGGACATGTACCGAACTTACGGGTATCCAGATACCACCACATATCCTTCATCGGGATATGCATTTCTTCGATACGGGTCATCAGCTTGTTATAATTCGATTCACGTTCGGAACCGCCGATGATTTCACCGATTTTCGGGAAAAGAACATCCATTGCGCGTACTGTCTTGCCATCCTCATTCTGCTTCATATAGAAAGCCTTGATTTCCTTCGGATAGTCAGTCAGGATAACCGGACGTTTGAAGTGTTCTTCTACCAGATAACGTTCGTGCTCGGAAGCCAAGTCTACGCCCCAGTAAACCGGGAACTCAAACTTATGGCCTTTTGCTATGGCATCTTCCAAAATCTTGATACCGTCTGTATAAGGCAGACGAACGAAATCATCTTTCAATACACCTTGCAGACGTTCAATCAATCCCTTATCGAACATATTGTTGAGGAACGTCACGTCGTCCGTACAGTTTTCCAACGCCCATTTCACACAATACTTGATGAACTCTTCAGCCAAGTCCATATTGTCAATAATGTCGTTGAAGGCAACTTCCGGCTCAATCATCCAGAACTCTGCCAGGTGGCGGGGAGTATTGGAATTTTCGGCACGGAACGTAGGGCCGAATGTGTAGATAGAGCCCAGCGCAGTAGCGGCCAACTCACCTTCCAACTGACCGGAAACGGTCAGGCTGGCTTGCTTACCAAAGAAGTCGTCCTCATAAGAGATGGAACCTCTCTCGTCTTTCTTCAAGTCATACAGGTTCATGGTAGTTACCTGAAACATCTGTCCGGCACCTTCACAGTCAGAAGCTGTAATGATCGGTGTATGGAAATAGAAGAAACCCCTGTCATGGAAAAACTTGTGAATAGCAATCGCCATGTTGTGACGAATACGGAACACTGCACCAAACGTATTGGTACGCGGGCGCAAGTGAGCAATCTCACGCAAGAATTCCATAGAATGACCTTTCTTCTGCAATGGATATGTGTTATCGCAAGTACCCAGCACTTCGATTTCACGAGCCT
>UMFP01011238.1_pt1 | contig 20894 bp, 20 predicted proteins | sample 1965031 | NCBI WGS metagenome assembly UMFP01 (sample SAMEA4836048, study PRJEB28245) | human gut metagenome | biome: gut microbiome; material: fecal sample | place: Denmark | collected 2008
TTGGATATACAGCCAGTTCACGAAGGAAAAAGCATTCAGGTATTTGCCTGAATGCTTTTTCTTTTTTTATATATGTCTATCGGGTACGCCTGTGCAATTTTACAAAGACTCCTAAAATTATCAGAGTGATTAGTAGTGTAACTCCGAATGCCCAATAATTGATAACCCGTGATTCTGCATTGAGGGTATAATTGCCTGCCAGAAGCCGGAAACCATCTACTTTCCAAATAGCTGAATTGTTATTTAGTGTTCTTGCGTTGGAGGAAAGTAGTTTGCCGGGCATTGTCAACTCGAATCGTATGGTGTTATAGAGCACCTCGGCTATTTCGATTTTTTGTTCACATATGCTGTCCATGGCTTCTTTATTCTTTAAATAAAGTTCTGAATAGAATTTGGTTTGGTAGATTTTATCTAAAATGTTACAGAGAGCATCCGTTTGGGCATCTCCCCAAGTGTCTTGGGCGGAGAAGTGTTTTTTATAAACTGCTTCTTTTGATTCGTCCAAACGGTGTATATTGGTTGTGTCGCCCTGTGCTAATATGAAATCACGAATCACTTCCCAGTTGATTTCGTATTGGCTGCGGCTATACCACTGTCCGAATTTGGTTTCGATTCCATCCAGTTTGTCTTTCAATTCCATTCCGCTTAGTCCGTCGTAAGCTCTGTTGTCTCCGCAAAACCAAATGATTTGCTCTTCTTTATTCATGTAATTGCTGAGGGGTACAGGCCCTTTATCCATAAGCTCTTTGTAGGTGGCGGTGTATATATAATAGGTATAAAACCACCTGAAGCTTTTCTTCACTCGTTCTGTGGGGATGGTTAAGGGGTGCATGTATTCTTTTCCTTTTGTGACGGAAAAGTATTCTCCATCTACAACCGGTAGTTTTCTGCAAACTTTTACGTTCAGTTTTTCTTCCTCTCCCCAAAAGTTGAACTTGACGGCAGAGTCCAGTTTTACTATTTGCCAGTCTGTGTCTATCTGAAACAGAAATGGATTGTGGGTCTTGTCTCCTGCGATGAAAGCGGAATCACCTCGGGCATAGACTTCCCTGGATATGCTTCCGTCACTTTCTATTCGTGAAGTCATCCGGTAGTTGGTGCTACAAGAAGCTGTGCCGAGTAGCAACAATGCTGTTATGAATAAATGAGTAGTTTTCATATCTTGATTTATTTGGATCGGTTTTCTTTGATTAACTGGATAATACGTGTCTGCCGGAGTTGCCGCTGTCGCGTGAATCGAGAGGACAGATAATTGTTTTTCTCCTGAATTCCCATCTCTTTCCAATTCTCCGGTAATGGGAATGAAGTGTTGTTTTGCCAGTCTCCATATTCATTCTGTTGAGGTATGGGAGAAAGATAAGTATCGTTTATGAATAGTAGGAGTAACACTGCGGCAGCAAACCCTGACAGCCAAGCGCCAATCAGGAACTTTCTCCTTCCGGTTTTGGGGTGCGACCGGGGAATGCTATTCAGAATAGACGTTGTCAACTCTTCCGGATTCTTCAATATTGGCTGTTTGCTTTTGAGTTCGGACAGCCATTCTTCATACAGTTTATCTTCTTGTTTCATAAATCGGGGTCTATTTGATTCATTTTATTACGTATATTCTTCCGTGCCAGATACAAGGTGCTCTTTATCTTTTCCGGAGTTAATCCTGTGATACTCTGAACTTCCGTTACTTCCAGTTCTTCGACATCCCGAAGCATGAACACAATTTTCTGTTGTGCGGGAAGTTCGTCGGTATAGCGCAATATCAGTTCTTTCAACTGTTTGTTGGCGAGTGATATTTCAATATTATCGTCCGAAGGAATATCTGCTGAATCAGAAAATGAAGATTCTTTGTCTAAGGGTGAATGGCTCAATGAACGCAAACGGTCATAGCAGGCATTGCAGGTAATTTTGTAAAGCCATGTAGAAAAGCGCTTTTCCCTATCATATGATTTCAGTGATAGCCAGACTTTGACAAATGTTTCCTGCGTCATGTCTCTTGCTTCATCCTCATCGGAAAGTAACCGGAAGGAAAGCCGGAATACCAATGACTGGAATTCGGAAACCAAACGACCGAACGCTTCTTTATCGTCCTGCCGACTCCGGTCTACCAGCTTCTGTATTTCTTCCTGATTCATCATTTATTCTTGTTTATAATATGATACGTTATAAAATACTTCCGGTCGTTTACGAATTATCAAATATACGAAAAAAATATGAGACTCTATGACTTTTCTCTTAGGGTGTCGTGTATGATTAGGCTATAATGCAGGAATGATGTTTCTTTAATTAGGAAATGCCGATTTTTATTTGTTACTTTGTATGAAACAAATTCATTTAAGTGAAGAATATGAGAAGGATAGAATTGATCGAAACGTTGAAGGATATATTAAAACGTGTAGTTCCGAATGCACAGGCTATTCTTTATGGCTCAGAAGCTAGAGGGGAAGCGCGCCCGGATAGTGATGTAGACTTGCTGATATTGCTTGATAAGAATGAGATAACCTTGGAAGAAGAGGAAGAAATAACTGCACCGATATATGATATGGAGTTTGAGAAGGGAATTGTTATTAGTCCAATCGTGATGACTCGTAAGCGTTGGGAAGAAGCTAAAAAGCAAACGTTGTTTTACTATAATGTTTTAAAAGATGGGATTCTTTTGCAATGAATGAAGACATACGACAGGATATAGTAATATATAGAATGGGTAAAGCCCATCAACTATTGCACGATGTAGATATTCTCGTAGAAAATGAGTTATGGAATTCTGCTATTAATAGAATGTATTATGCTTGTTTTCATGCAGTATCTGCATTATTGATTAAAAACGGTATTGAAGTTAAATCCCATATGGGAGTTCGACAAGCTTTTGGGCTTCATTTCGTTAAGACAGGGAAAGTATCATTGGAGTATGGACGTATCTTTTCTCGCATATACGATAAACGTCAGTCTAGTGATTATGATGATTTTATCGAGTTTACAAAAGAAGAAGTTGAGAAAATGTATCCTCAAATTAAATGTTTTATTCTGATTATCAATAATTTAGTTAATGTTTAGTCTATTATAAAAGCTTATATAAAAATTCCCGGACGATATCGCCCGGGAATTTTATTTAGAAGTAAAATAGAGATTTACTTAATTCTCTTATATCCATACACAGCCAAATCACCAAGCTCTTCTTCGATACGAAGCAGTTGATTATATTTAGCCATACGGTCAGAACGGCTCAAAGAACCAGTCTTGATTTGTCCGCTGTTGGTAGCTACTGCGATGTCGGCAATAGTAGCGTCTTCCGTTTCACCGGAGCGGTGGGAAGTGACGGTAGTATAACCGTGGCGGTGAGCCATTTCGATAGCGTTCAATGTCTCAGTCAAAGAACCAATTTGGTTTACTTTAATAAGGATAGAGTTGGCGCAACCTTTTTCGATACCCATTGCAAGGAAATCGACGTTTGTCACGAACAGGTCGTCACCTACCAACTGGCAGCGGTCACCGATACGTTCAGTGAGTTTCTTCCAGCCGTCCCAGTCATTTTCACTCATACCGTCTTCGATAGAGTCAATAGGATATTTGTTGATTAACTCTTCCAAATAGTCGATTTGTTCCTCGGCGGTACGTTTCTTGCCTTTTTCGCCTTCAAACTTGGTATAGTCGTAAATACCGTCATGGTAGAATTCCGAAGAAGCGCAGTCCATACCGATCATTACGTCTTTGCCCGGTTCGTATCCTGCTGCTTTGATAGCGGCGAGAATAGAATTCAAAGCGTCTTCCGTACCTTCCAGGTTAGGAGCAAAACCGCCTTCGTCACCTACGGCGGTGCTGAGTCCGCGGTCTTTCAATACTTTCTTCAATGCATGGAATACTTCAGCACCCATGCGCAAACCTTCTTTGAAAGAAGGAGCACCTACCGGACGGATCATAAATTCCTGGAATGCGATAGGAGCGTCACTATGTGAGCCGCCATTGATGATGTTCATCATCGGCACGGGCATTACATACGTATTTGTTCCACCGATATAGCGGTATAAAGGAAGGTCTAAATAGTTGGCGGCAGCTTTGGCTACGGCAAGAGAAACACCAAGGATAGCGTTAGCACCCAAGTTGGATTTGGTCTTGGTGCCATCCAATGCCAACATAGCGTAGTCGATTCCTCTCTGGTTGAGTGAAGACATTCCGACCAATTTCGGAGCAATGACTTTATTTACATTGTCAACCGCTTTTTGTACACCTTTTCCACCATAGCGTTGCTTGTCACCATCGCGAAGCTCCAATGCTTCGTGTTCACCTGTGGAAGCACCCGAGGGCACTGACGCGCGTCCCATAATGCCTGATTCCAATACTACGTCAACTTCTACTGTGGGGTTACCTCTTGAGTCGAGAATTTCTCGAGCTACAATTTTTTCAATTTTCATCGTTTCTATTGTTTTTGAATAAGATTTTTGCAAAAGTACGGACTTGACGGGGAGTGGGAAATCACTATAAATAGGTATTCTTTTTGTTCCTGTTCCCTATATGTCATTAGTTCACGTCCTTATACTATAACAACGGGACGATGCTTTTTGTTTGAATGTAATGGAGGAAATGTGAAGTGACAAGGGCTTCCTGTTTGAAATTTGTTCGGCATTATGGGGAATTCTTTTTGCGGATGTTTTCCGAAGGAGGTTTGGTGGCAGTGATTGGAGTAGAGTATATCGAAGAGGATTGTAATAGAATATGATTGAGGGATAAATTTCTGCAACTATGGCAGATTATTCATCGAACTTCGTTATATTTGCAATGTATACTCGTTGGTTAAATCGGAATATGGCAAACTTCAATTCATATATAGACAATTTGGATATGACTTTCTGGCATGGAATTTGTCTGCAAAACGGAATGGTAAAGCATTACCGGAAAGGAGAGGTCTTTGTTTGGCAGGGAGATGTCATCAAGTATTTTGGGATTATCAGGAAGGGATATTTCAAATATACGATAACGGACACTGAAGGCCACGAACATATTACAGGGTTTGTATTCAGTAATGGTCTGGTGGGTGATTTTCTAAGTACCGTAAATAAGGAATCTGTTAGGACCAATATCATTGCAGCGACAGATGCGGAGGTGATACAATGCCCCGCCAGCGTACTGAAACGCCAGCTTGAGCATTCGCCGGCACTGCGTCGGGCTCTGACAGAAGGCTTGTTTCGTCAAGCTTATATGCAGTACTTGGATTTGTATAGCTCGTCGCCCAAAGCGCGTTATCTTGCTCTGCTGAAGCGATGTCCGGATATATTGCAAAACATTACTCTCAAAGAAATGGCCTCTTATCTGCAAATAACGCCTACACATCTGAGCCGTATCCGGAAAGAGCTGACATTCACCGATAATACACCTGATACATCTGATACACCGGAATGAAGTTCTCCGCTCCTATCTTCTGCCAATATATTTTTTCCTTTTTCTGAATTTTATGTTATACCTGCAGTTCTCAACCTATGTTGAGAATCATTTGTCCGCTATGCCTTAATTTTGTGTTCATCATTTAAATTATAGACTCGTATGAAAACTTTAAGAACCACCCGCTTTCTACTGATTGCCATGGTCGCATTCAGTGTATGGACGTTCCATTCTTGCCAAGTTGCAGCATTGGTAATCAGCGGTACGACTTATTATGAAACGGAAATTACTACGAAAGACAATCAACTGATTGCCGGACAAATAGGCGGCCAGCGTTCTTCTAATCTGCCTTCCGGATCCAAGACCATCAGTATCAAGACAGAAGAAGGACGAAAAAAAGTCAAGAGTGAGGAAATCAAATACATGACTCTGGCGCGTAAGAATCATCCGGAGAAACGGCAGACATTGGTGTATACGGAATATAAGATGCCATATACAAAAAAAGGTGAACAGAAATTCCGCACATTCAAGAATTGGCAGATATTGAACAGTGCGGGCGACCATCTTCTCATAACTGCGTACGGACATGCTTACAGCCTCGCCAAAGATGGGGCTTTGATTATCACTTACAGCAGAGACGAGGGAATACAATATTGTATTCAGCGTCAGGGTGATGATTGCCCGATACTCATCGGAAGAAGCATCTCCGGTCGGTCGTTTATGCGCAAACAGTGGCAGGCGTACCTTGCCGATGATCCCGTACTGTGTGAAAAGATTGCGAAGAAGGAGATTGACGCATTTGATTTTACCGCCATCACCGAACAATATAATCCTGTAGGCAAATGACTCTCTTTCTGGATCGCAGACAGAATAGGGGACTTGCCGCACCGCTTTGTGTTAAACGCAAATGTCAGAGGCGATTTCATTTCGGGTGTTTCTTCTTGCTCGTTGCGACACTCTTCTTGCCATGCTTATGTCATAATCTATCGGCTCAAGAAAATGAATTCAAAGACGGGGAGGCACTTTACAGTATAGGATTAGGCTACGAATGGATGTCGGACGCTTATTCTTCCAATGGATTTGCGCTTGATGTACGCGCCCGTTTCTATATGTCAGGGCGGCTTTTTTGTGAACTAATGGGACATTGGGGCACGCACGAGGGAAGTAAGAACGTGCTGCAAAAAGGAAAACCATTCGATGTTGATGATGAACGAAACACGTTGCTGGGAGCCGTAGGCCCCGGTTACGAGATATTTCAGAATGAGAATCAAACGTTTGACATCTATATCAAAGGGCTTGTAGGCTATGGCATCAGGTCTTCTCGTTTTGATGATTACCAAATAACCGGCAGTGAAGACGGGCACGTCACGCTGGGATGCGATAAAAAGAAAAAGGGGATAGCTGCCGTTGTCGGATTGGGAATGGACACGCGTTTCAAACGATGGACACTTACCCCCTCTGTTGATGTGTTTTATATCGGGAATGAATGGAATGTGGCTACAATGATATCTTTTGGCTTTTTTCTTTGAGATACACTTGTAAACCATTGCGGAGGCGGACAGCTCTTGAACGGCTTTTTAATCTTCGATAACAACGCCTAACAGAGGAAGTAAATCCATCGCTTGCAGGGAGGTGATGACAGCTCCTTTCAGGTCGCTGATATTAAGCGTGATTCCGCTGATACGTGAAGTGCGCAAGTCTATTCCGCGAAGCGGGGCATGCGAGAAGTCGGCTTCCACCAAATCGCAACTATCAAAAGCGATGGAAGAGAACCGGCAGTCGTTCAAACTTCCGTTACGAAGCAGGCTGTGCGCGAAGCGTACCTGATTCATTTTGCTCATGGCCAGATTGATATATCCGGCATTGCAATCATGCAGCAGGACATGATTCATGGTCGTTTCGGATAAATTAGTTCCCAACAGTTTGCAGGAGATGAATTCTACCCGGTAAAGTGAACTTTCGGCAAAAGAGATGTTAGATAAATCGCAATTCTCAAACCGGACATCGGTCAGTTGGGAAGAACGGAACTTGCACTCGCTAAAGGTCTGATGCCGGAAGGTGCAGTTCCTGAAGCTCTTGTAAGACTTGTCGATGCCTTCCTCTCTTCCTTTGCAGAATAAGAGATGGGAAATGGTTTCTTCCCTGTCGAGCCATTCTTCCAAAGTGCTTGTACTGATTTCCTGTTCTTCCATCATAGGAGGAACTACGCGGACGGGTTTTGCTGAATTTCTTTTTATCATGCCTTTCCCACATATCCGCCGGCCAGTGCGGCAGCTAGTCCTATACCTATACTTAATAAGGTATAGAGGATGAATGTCCCGTAAAATTCTCCTTTCAGCAGACCTATGCCGTCACTGGAGAAAGTGGAGAAGGTGGTGAATCCGCCACATAATCCCGTTGTCAGAAACAGGCGGACTTCGAAAGGAAGGTGGAACCGTTCTGAAAGGGCATAAAACAGACCGATAAGAAAACTGCCGAGAAGATTGACGGTGAACGTTGCCCACGGGAAATGGTAGGGGACAATCCGTTCGTGCATAAATAACTGGACGCAGTAGCGTAACGCGCTGCCGGTACCACCACCGATAAAGATATAGATAATTTCCTTACTCATTTGATTTTAACATTTGCATTATTTGTAAGCAGCTTCAAAATCTTTCTCGAATTTCTGGAAACCGCCGGGATAGACACGGTCTATCCGTTCAGAAACGGTTGACGAGTCGTTTTTGTTTTGCAGGGAAGCGATGAGGCTTTTTAGTATGTCTCTGGGGACTGTTTCTATCCAGAATGTGACCAGCGCGTGTGCAAGAATATATGAATATTGCTCGTCAGTTGCTTGTCGTTTCATAAATTTGCCATGCCCGCTATTCATAAAAGCAGGTAGATTAATCTCTCCCAACATATACATTGTACGGATTCGGCCTTGCTCATATTCAGAAAAAGTGTGACGGAGTCCTTTTTTCGTTACCTTGCAATGTTCGAAGTACTCTGACAACCCCTCGTTGAGCCAGCTAGGCGGGAATTTGCCGAGGATTTGTCGGACGAAGTGGTGGCTGAGTTCATGATAAATTATGGCAAGGCTTCGTTCCCGTCCTTTCTCCCGTCCCAATATGATTGCCTTTTGTAGTTTCGACGAATATACGCCGCTCGCTTTGAATGGCGGGGGAAAGGATATATTTACGCTTTCCAGGTATGCTAGAGCTTCTTTTCTATTCTCGAATACCAGCAATTGAAGGGTAAGAGTATCAGGTAGCCCGAATTGCGTGTAGAAATTGACTTCATGACTGATAAATTCTTCGATATTCCGCCGGTCTTTATCAGGAAGCGGGTCGCCACTGTATTCTATTTTTACAGTCTGTGCATTGAGCAGACCGCAAAAGATAAAAAGTGAAAAAAGAAGATAGAATATACGCATGATAATATTACTATTTCAGGTTTTTCTGTTTCATATATTTCTTTTTGTCACGTTTGCTCATATCCTGCATGATAAGTTCATCATTGGTCAGCGCTTGGTAGATTGTTTTCTCTTTAGGTTTAATGTCTCCTTCTGTTGTGCGGAATACAGGTATGAAGTGGGAGTAAGGATATCCCGAAGATTCGCCACCTTTAAATTTATTCTCATCCAAAAAGAAGAATGAGATGGAAACTTTCAAAGCTCCTGCTTTTCCTACGGGTTGTCCGACTTGTACTTCCTCGCCGGGCTGAATGTATTTTTCGCTCATCATCAGGTAAGCCGCGAAAGTCTGGTCGGCGTGATAGACAAGCAGTTGCCGTGGATTGCTTGTCTTACAAGCTATTCCGCTACGGGTGGCATAAACCAAGTCACCTTCTTTTATGCGGAAGTTGAGCGTCTTTGCAAATTCTCGCGGGTCGGTTTGCCACTCTGTCTTTTCTCCATTTTTCACGGGTAAGGCATAAGGAGTATTGATTTGGAAGTCTTTGGGAAACTTACCGCGATAGTATCTGTAACTCGACGCGCTTTTGAACGGATTCTCGAACGATGCGTTTTTTTCTATTTTGAATATGGTATTTTTCCCGGGAGTCAGATTGTAGGAGCGGTCATTCATGCGGTATAGATAATAGTCGCAATAATCTTCGTTGTAGTAATTAAGCTCTCTGTCTCCCTGTGTGCTCGTTTCCCATTTTGATTCAATGATTCCGAACGGGCGTTCCATTAATTTCCGTAAGGACTGGGCGGAGATGTGGCAGGCGGATAGTGAGAATGCGAATAAGATAATAAATTTAAGGTGTTGTGCCATAATTTACATAAATAGATTGTATAACCTTTAGAGAAATAAATAATTTGCTTGCAAATATAGAAAGAAACTGCGATATATGAAGGTTATCATGCTATTTTATTCGGCAAAGCCACTATATTTTTTCTTCTTTATGTGTATTGTAATCTGCTTATAATTAATGTTTTATGTGGCATGGGATACCCTTTTTCTCTATATTCTGATTATAAAGAAAAACAGCCGTCATGTTTCTTGTCTATCTTTGCCATACGATTATTAACTAACGTATTTATATCATGAAGAACATGAAAACAGGAACTGCAATGTGGCTTTGCCTGCTGCTTGCTTTTTTAGTCGGCACGTCAGCGAAAGCCGAAAGTATTACATCTCCCGATGGGCAATTAAAACTTAATTTCTCCGTCAATGCGCAAGGAGAACCCGTGTATGAACTTTCTTATAAAGGAAAGGAAGTGATTAAACCTTCCCGACTGGGATTGGAACTGAAGAATGATCCGGGGTTAATGAATGGATTTACTTTGGCCGATACCCGGACTTCTACTTTTGATGAAACTTGGGAACCGGTGTGGGGAGAAGTGAAATCAATCCGCAATCATTATAATGAAATGGCTGTTACCTTGAATCAAAAGGCACAGGAGCGCAGTATTATTATCCGTTTCCGCCTTTATAATGATGGTTTGGGATTTCGCTATGAGTTTCCGCTACAAAAGAATCTGAATTACTTTGTTATTAAGGAAGAACATTCGCAGTTTGCCATGGCAGGGGATCATACGGCCTTTTGGATTCCCGGTGACTATGATACACAGGAATATGACTATACCGAGTCCAAACTTTCGGAAATCCGTGGGTTATTGCAGGGAGCAATTACCGGAAATGCTTCTCAAACTTCTTTCTCGCCGACAGGCGTACAGACTTCTCTGCAAATGAAAACAGCCGACGGCCTGTACATCAACTTGCACGAAGCTGCTTTGGTAGACTATTCTTGTATGCATTTGAATCTTGACGATAAGAATTTGATTTTTGAATCATGGCTGACACCTGACGCCAAAGGAGATAAAGGATATATGCAAGCTCCTTGCCGGTCGCCCTGGCGCACAGTGATTGTCAGCGATGATGCCCGCGATATTCTGGCTTCCAAATTGACGTTGAACCTGAACGAGCCTTGTGCTTACGAAGATGTTTCCTGGATTAAGCCGGTGAAGTATATCGGTGTGTGGTGGGAAATGATTAGCGGTAAAAGCTCATGGGCATATACGGACGATGTTTATTCTGTGAAACTCGGTGAGACGGATTATTCAAAGACAAAGCCGAACGGACGGCATGCTGCGAATAATGACAATGTGAAACGGTATATTGACTTTGCGTCCCTGCATGGATTCGACCAGGTACTGGTGGAAGGTTGGAATGAGGGTTGGGAGGACTGGTTCGGCCATTCCAAAGATTATGTTTTTGATTTTGTTACTCCTTATCCCGACTTCGATTTGAAAATGCTCAATGCTTATGCGAAGGCAAAAGGAGTGAAGCTGATGATGCATCACGAAACTTCTGCTTCCGCGCGCAACTATGAACGTCATTTGGATACTGCTTATCAATTTATGGTAGATAACGGATACGATGCTGTCAAGAGTGGTTATGTAGGTAATATCATTCCTCGTGGAGAACATCACTACGGACAATGGATGAACGATCATTATCTGTATGCAGTGAAGAAAGCGGCGGATTACAAGATTTGTGTAAATGCGCACGAAGCGGTTCGCCCGACGGGATTATGCCGTACTTACCCCAATCTGATTGGCAATGAATCGGCACGCGGTACGGAATATGAGGCCTTCGCAGGCAATAAGCCGTTCCATACGACACTGCTTCCTTTCACCCGTCTGATTGGCGGCCCGATGGATTATACTCCGGGCATCTTCGATACAAAACTTTCTTTCCTGCAAGGCGACCATAGTTTTGTGCGTACCACGCTGGCAAAACAACTGGCTCTTTATGTCACGATGTATAGCCCGTTGCAGATGGCAGCCGATTTTCCGGAGAATTATGAGCGCCACTTGGATGCTTTCCAATTTATTAAAGATGTAGCGCTCGATTGGGACGACAGTAAATACCTGGAAGCAGAACCGGGGGATTATATCACTGTAGCCCGTAAGGCTAAAGGCACTGATAACTGGTTTGTGGGCGGTATCACCGACGAAAATTCCCGCACTTCTACGTTCGCGCTCGATTTCCTTGAACCGGGAAAACAATATGTAGCTACGCTGTATGAGGATGGCAAAGACGCGGATTTTGAAAAGAATCCGACTTCTTATCAAATAAAGAAAGGTATCGTAACCGCTAAAACCCGTATTTCGGCGAAACTTGCCCGGAGCGGTGGATTTGCTTTGAGTCTGATCGAAGCAACTCCGGCAGACAGGAAGATAATTAAGAAATGGAAATAAGATTCAGGTAGAGGGATTGTGTTCGGATTTCCCGCTTTTAATAAATATTAGTTATTGCCCCGCGAAGAAATATTAAACTTTGCGGGGCTCTTTTTTTATCAGACGGATTCTTTTTTGTACTTTTGCGCATCTTTTTTAAAACATCATCAATAAAGAGAACGACATGGGAGGTTTTTTCGGAACAGTCTCGAAAACTAGTTGCGTGACTGATTTATTCTACGGTACAGATTATAACTCACATCTGGGTACAAAGCGGGGAGGACTCGCGACATATAGTAAGGAAAAAGGGTTTATCCGTTCCATTCATAATTTGGAAAGTACCTATTTCCGAACCAAGTTCGAAGGAGAACTGGACAAGTTTAAAGGAAACGCCGGAATCGGCATCATCAGTGACACAGACGCACAACCTATCATTATCAACTCTCACCTCGGCCGCTTCGCCATTGTTACCGTCGCAAAAATAGCCAATATCCAACAATTGGAAGACGAACTTCTCAGCCAGAATATGCACTTCGCCGAACTTAGTTCGAGCAGTACCAATCAAACGGAACTTATCGCGCTGCTTATCATACAAGGCAGAAACTTTGTCGAAGGGGTCGAAAATGTGTTCAAGCATATCAAAGGTTCTTGTTCCATGCTTATCCTGACGGAAGATGGAAGTATCATCGCTGCTCGCGACCAGTGGGGACGTACTCCGGTGGTAATCGGCAAGAAAGACGGTGCTTATGCTGCGACAAGCGAATCGTCCAGTTTCCCGAACCTGGATTATGAGATTGAGAAATATCTGGGGCCGGGTGAAATTGTCCGTATGTATGACGACCACATTGAGCAGCTTCGCAAACCGAATGAGGATATGCAGATTTGTTCTTTCCTGTGGGTGTACTACGGTTTCCCGACTTCTTGCTACGAAGGCAAGAATGTGGAAGAAGTCCGTTTCACAAGCGGATTGAAGATGGGGCAGACGGATGAATCGGAAGTGGATTGTGCCTGTGGTATCCCTGATTCGGGAGTAGGCATGGCTTTGGGGTATGCGGAAGGAAAGGGAGTTCCCTATCATCGCGCCATCTCAAAATATACGCCGACATGGCCTCGCAGCTTTACCCCCAGCAATCAGGAAATGCGTTCGTTGGTTGCCAAGATGAAGTTGATTCCGAACCGTGCGATGCTTCAAGGAAAACGTCTGTTGTTCTGTGACGATTCAATAGTCCGCGGCACGCAGCTACGTGACAATGTGAAGATTCTATATGATTATGGAGCAAAAGAGGTACATATGCGTATCGCCTGTCCGCCGTTGATTTATGCTTGTCCGTTTGTGGGATTCTCTGCTTCCAAGAATGCGTTGGAATTGATTACCCGCCGTATTATCAAGGAACTGGAAGGTGACGAAAATAAGAATTTGGAAAAATATGCTACTACCGGTTCGCCTGAATATGAAAAGATGGTCAGCATCATTGCCGAGCGTTTCGGGCTGTCTTCCTTGAAGTTCAATACGCTCGAAACACTGATTGAAGCTATCGGATTGCCCAAATGTAAAGTGTGCACACACTGCTTTGACGGCAGCAGCCACTTTTAAAAAAGATTATACAATAAAAAAGAGCCGTGAATTGCTTTGTAATTCACGGCTCTTTTTTTACCTTTACGGCATTGTAAACTATCAAATAGTAAGTAGTAAATCGTTAAATCGTAAATAAAATGACTTTAGTAGACAGATTTTTAAAGTACGTGAGCTTCGATACACAATCTGATGAATCGACAGGGCTTACTCCCAGTACTCCGAAACAGATGGTATTCGCCGAATATCTGAAAGCGGAACTGGAATCTTTGGGATTGGAGGATATTACTTTGGACGGACATGGCTATCTTTTTGCTACGCTTCCTGCCAATATAGATAAAGAAGTTCCGACTATCGGATTCATAGCCCATATGGATACAAGTCCTGATATGAGCGGCAAGGATGTGACTCCGCGCATCGTTGAAAAGTACGATGGTTCGGACATTGTGCTTTGTGCGGAAGAGAATGTAATCCTTTCTCCTGCGCAATTCCCCGAATTGCTGGATCATAAGGGAGAAGACCTGATTGTGACCAACGGAAAGACTTTGCTCGGTGCTGACGATAAGGCGGGGATTGCGGAAATCGTTTCGGCAATGGTTTATCTGAAAGAACATCCCGAAATCAAGCATGGAAAGATTCGTATCGGATTCAATCCCGATGAAGAAATCGGTGAAGGTGCTCATAAATTCGATGTAGAGAAGTTCGGTTGTGAGTGGGGATATACAATGGATGGCGGTGAAGTGGGAGAACTGGAGTTCGAGAACTTCAATGCTGCCGCCGCCAAGGTTATCTTTAAAGGGCGCAATGTGCATCCGGGTTATGCCAAGGACAAGATGATTAACTCTATCTATCTTGCCAATCAGTTTATCAATCTGCTTCCTGCACAGGAAAGGCCGGAACATACTACGGGATATGAGGGTTTCTATCATCTGATAGGAATTCAGGGTGAAGTGGAGCAAAGTACTGTTTCTTATATCATCCGCGACCATGACCGTGTTAAATTTGAAGACCGCAAGAAGGAGATGGAACGTCTGGTGGCTCAAATGAACGAAGAATATGGCGAAGGTACGGTGACTCTTGAGTTGCGCGACCAATATTATAATATGCGTGAGAAGATAGAACCGGTAATGCATATCATCGACACTGCTTTTGCCGCAATGGAAGCCGTTGGCGTGAAGCCGAACGTGAAACCGATTCGTGGTGGTACGGATGGCGCACAACTTTCTTTCAAAGGGTTGCCTTGTCCGAATATCTTTGCCGGCGGTTTGAATTTCCACGGACGCTACGAGTTTGTTCCTGTTCAGAATATGGAAAAGGCTATGAAAGTCATCGTGAAGATTGCCGAACTAGTCGCTTCCAAATAAAAAGTCTTGCTTGGACTGCTTCCTGATAGCACATAATACTTGATTCTTAATACTTGAAACTTAATACTTTAAAATAATGAAAACCACTCCGTTTACAGAGAAACATATAGCACTCGGTGCTAAGATGCATGAATTTGCAGGTTATAATATGCCTATTGAATACTCCGGTATCATTGACGAACATCTCACTGTTTGTCAGAATGCCGGTGTGTTCGATGTGTCCCATATGGGAGAATTTTGGGTGAAAGGGCCGAATGCGTTGGCTTTTCTTCAAAAAGTGACTTCCAATAATGTGGCGGCACTGACTCCGGGAAAGGTACAGTATACTTGTTTTCCTAATGAAGAAGGTGGTATTGTAGATGACTTGCTGGTTTATCATTTTGAACCGGAAAAGTATATGCTGGTAGTCAATGCTGCCAATATGGAGAAAGACTGGAACTGGTGCGTTTCCCATAATACGGAGGGTGCGGAACTGGAAAATTCTTCAGATAATATCGGGCAGCTTGCTGTGCAAGGCCCGAAAGCGATTCTTGCTTTGCAGAAGTTGACGGATATTGATTTGTCGGCTATTCCGTATTATACGTTTAAGGTAGGAAAGTTTGCGGGCAAAGAGAATGTGATAATCTCCAATACGGGTTATACCGGTGCGGGAGGTTTTGAACTGTATTTCTATCCGGATGCCGCCGATGTTATTTGGCAGGCTGTTTTTGAAGCAGGTGAAGAGTATGGTATCAAGCCTATCGGTTTGGGAGCCCGTGATACGCTTCGGCTGGAGATGGGATTCTGTCTGTATGGAAACGACCTGGATGATACAACCTCTCCGATAGAAGCCGGATTGGGATGGATTACCAAGTTCGTGGACGGTAAGGATTTCATCAACCGTCCTATGCTGGAGAAGCAGAAAGCGGAAGGAACTACCCGCAAGTTGGTCGGTTTTGAAATGATTGACCGGGGGATTCCCCGCCATGGTTACGAACTGGTGAATCCGGAAGGGGAGAAGATTGGTGTAGTGACTTCGGGCACTATGTCGCCTACCCGCAAGATTGGTATCGGTATGGGGTATGTGAAGCCTGAATATAGTAAGGTGGGCACGGAAATCTGTATCGACATGCGCGGACGTAAATTAAAAGCAGTAATAGTAAAACCACCTTTCAGAAAATAAGATTTTAAATCTGTCTTGTTTGATTAGGCCCCGGATAAGTTCTGAATTTATCCGGGGCTGATTGATTTTATGCCGGCTATCATAAAACATATCCGTAAATATGTTGTTTATACCATAGAATTATTTTAATTTTGTCAGCAAATACGATAAAATAATGTCTCAATTACCTACCCTGATAGCTGACCTTGCACTGATATTGATATGTGCGGGCATTATGACTTTATTGTTTAAGAAGTTGAAACAACCTCTAGTCTTGGGATATGTCGTTGCCGGTTTTCTGGCAAGTCCGCATATGCCTTATACACCTTCCGTAATGGATGCTGCGAATATCAAGACATGGGCGGATATAGGTGTCATCTTCTTGCTGTTTGCCCTCGGACTGGAATTTAGTTTTAAGAAGATTGTGAAAGTGGGTGGCTCTGCCATTATTGCTGCCTGTACCATTATCTTCTGTATGATTTTGTTGGGAATAGGTGTCGGCATGGGTTTTGGTTGGCACAGGATGGATAGTTTGTTTCTGGGTGGTATGATTGCCATGTCTTCCACTACCATTATTTATAAGGCTTTTGATGACCTCGGATTAAGGAAAAAACAATTTACCGGATTGGTGTTGAGTATCTTGATTTTGGAGGATATTTTGGCTATCGTGTTGATGGTGATGCTTTCTACTATGGCGGTGAGCCACAATTTTGAAGGCACGGAGATGTTGGAGAGCATCGGCAAGTTATTATTCTTCCTTATTTTGTGGTTTGTAGTCGGTATCTACCTGATTCCGGAATTTCTGAAGCGTTGCCGTAAGTTGATGGGGGAGGAGACTTTGCTTATCGTGTCGTTGGCATTATGTTTCGGTATGGTGGTGATGGCTGCCAATACCGGATTCTCTGCTGCATTCGGCGCGTTTATCATGGGTTCTATCCTGGCGGAAACGATTGAGGCGGAATCCATAGACCGGTTGGTGAAACCGGTGAAAGACCTTTTTGGAGCTATCTTTTTCGTATCAGTGGGTATGATGGTAGATCCTGCGATGATTGTGGAATATGCCGTGCCTATTATCGTGATTACTTTGGCAGTCATTTTAGGGCAGTCTATCTTCGGGACTTTCGGAGTGATACTTTCCGGTAAACCTTTAAAGACGGCTATGCAGTGCGGATTCAGCCTGACGCAGATTGGAGAGTTCGCGTTTATCATAGCGTCCCTGGGAGTCTCGTTGCATGTGACGAGCGATTTTTTGTATCCGATAGTGGTAGCAGTTTCTGTCATTACTACTTTTCTTACTCCTTATATGATTCGCCTTGCCGAACCTGCTTCTTCTTTTGTTGACGCTCATCTTCCCGCTTCGTGGAGAAAACTTCTGATGCGTTACTCTTCCGGGTCACAGACTGCACTCAACCATGAGAATTTGTGGAAGAAGCTGATATTGGCAATGGTACGGATTACAGTGGTTTATTCCATTGTCAGTATATCGATTATCGCTCTTTCTTTCCGTTTCGTCGTCCCTTTCTTCAAGGAGAACCTGCCGCATTTTTGGGCGTCATTGTTGGGGGCGGTGTTTATCATTCTTTGTATTGCTCCTTTCTTACGGGCTATAATGGTGAAGAAAAACCATTCGGTGGAATTTATGACTTTGTGGCATGATAGTCGTGCGAATCGTGCTCCTTTAGTATCGACAATTGTTATCCGTATTATGATAGCGGCACTCTTTGTCATCTTTGTGATTTCCGGTTTGTTCAAAGCATCTATCGGATTGGTTATCGGTGTTGCTGTGCTTGCCGTATTGTTGATGGTATGGTCACGCCGCCTGAAAAAGCAATCTATTTCGATTGAACGTCGTTTCTTTCAGAATCTTCGTTCCAGGGATGTGCGTGCGGAGTATTTGGGGGAGAAGAAACCGGAATATGCCGGACGTTTGTTGTCGCATGACCTGCATCTGGCGGATATGGAAATTCCGGGAGAATCCAATTGGGCGGGAGAGACGTTGATGGAGCTTAATTTGGGAAAGAAGTTTGGTGTTCATGTGGCTTCCATTCTTCGAGGGAAGAGACGGATTAATATTCCGGGCGGTTCCGTTCGCCTGTTCCCGATGGATAAGATACAGGTGATAGGGACGGATGAGCAGTTGAACGTATTCAATGAAGCGATGCAGAATGGAGCGAAGATAGACTGGGAGGTATACGAAAAGAGTGAAATGACCTTGAAGCAGTTTATCATTGATGGTGATTCTGTTTTCTTGGGCAAAACGATACGTGAATCGGGTATCCGGGATAAATATCATTGCATGATAGCAGGGATAGAAAGTGAGGACGGGACATTGATGGTTCCCGACGTAAATGCACCGCTCAAAGAGGGTGATGTGGTATGGTTGGTAGGCGAAAAAGAGGATGTGTACCAATTAGTCAATCAAAAAAACGAAAAAGTACAAGCCGGATAAGAATGGAATCCTTATTTTTGTGACGATAAAAACTTAAAATTATAATAATATCATGAAGAGCGATCCGAAAGAATGTCTGTATTGTCAGAATAATGAGACGCTGCATAATCTGATGATTGAGATTGCGCAGTTGAGTGTGTCACGTGTATTCCTGTTTAAGGAACAAACGTATCGTGGACGTTGCCTTGTAGCATACAAAGACCATGCGAACGACTTGAATGAGTTGAGTGACGAAGACCGTAATGCTTTTATGGCCGATGTAGCACGCGTTACCCGTGCCATGCAAAAGGCTTTCCAACCGGAAAAGATAAATTATGGTGCTTACTCGGATAAGTTGTCCCATTTGCACTTCCATTTAGCGCCTAAATATGTGGATGGGCCTGATTATGGTGGTGTATTCCAAATGAATCCGGGAAAAGTTTACCTGACAGATGAAGAATATCAGGAGTTGATTGATGCTGTAAAAGCAAATTTATAAATGATAATTTTATTGCAGACAGAGTAATAAATTTCTTTTTAGACATAAGAACATAAGAACAAAAGATGAAACAGTAGTAGTTTAATGACCGGCAGAAATAATTTTCCAAGCGCAGTCTTTATGTTCTTTTGTTCTTATGTCTAAATTAAATTCCCATTTACTATTCTTCACTATCAAAATCGAAATCAAAGTCAAAATCATCCATAAACTCCGGTGCTGTGAAATCTTCCAGTTCCCGGCGGTCTTTTTTGGTAGGACGTCCGGTGCCGCGTGCACGGTCTATGAATCCACTGATTTTGCTCATCTCCAATAGTTCGTATTGGTCAGGAGTAGTCACATTTTCCATCATTTCCGGTACGAGCTTTGCGCCTATACGCTTTTCGATAGCTTGCAGTACTTTGAAGGAATAGGTGATAGGCGGCTTTTTTACTTGAATGACATCTCCCGGTTTCACCATACGGGCAGCCTTGGCCAGGGAGCCATTGATGGTGATACGTCCTTTTTTGCAGGCTTCTGCCGCAATTGTGCGTGTCTTGAAGATGCGCACAGCCCACATCCATTTATCTATTCTTGCTTCAGCCATGTTTTTAGTGATTTCATTTCTTATTGAACTGGTTCATCGTGATGTCGATTCCGGCCAGGCAGAAGCTCTTGATAATGTCTCCCGCCATTTCCAGCCTTTCATCCATCGTCTTCCAGTCTTCATCGGTGAAATGTCCGAGTACATAATCAATCTGTCCGCCACGTGGAAAATCGTTTCCGATGCCAAAACGCAGTCGGGCATAGTTTTGGGTGCCTAGGGTAGCGGCGATATTCTTCAGTCCGTTATGTCCGGCATCACTTCCTTTGCCTTTCAGACGTAACGTACCGAAAGGGAGAGCCAGGTCGTCCACTACGATCAGTACATTCTCCAATGGAATATTTTCCTTCTGCATCCAGTAGCGGACAGCCAGCCCGCTTAGGTTCATAAAAGTCGACGGTTTGAGTAGTGTCAACTGTCGCCCTTTGACAGAGAAGCTGGTGGTGAATCCGTAGCGCCCGTCGATGAAAGGCGGCGCATTGTTGATTCTTGCCAATGCTTCTACCGTCATGAATCCGATATTATGCCGGGTTTCGTGATACTCGGGACCAATATTTCCCAGTCCGACAATTAAATATTTTATCATTGCTTTTCGGTAAAACAGTTCATTAATTGGAAAGAGAAACGCAGATTAATACAAATTAATGCAGACTGAACATCTGCTTTAATCTGCATTAATCTGCGTTTGTAGTATATCTCTTTTTACAGGGATAATCTCAGATTACTTGCCAGCGGTTGCTGCTGCACCTCTTGCTGCACGAGTCAACTTAACAACGCATACAACGGCTTCTTTAGCACTCATCAGTTCAAGACCTTCAAAGCTCAATTCGCCAACCTTAACAGTCTTACCCAATCCAAGGTGAGCAACGTTAACAGTCAGTTTTTCTGGGATGATGTTGTACAAAGCTTTCACTTTGATCTTACGCATCTGCAATGCCAACTTACCACCGGCCTTAACACCTTCTGCAAGACCTTCCAACTGTACAGGAACTTCCATTACGATAGGTTTAGCTTCGTCGATTTGATAGAAGTCAACGTGCAGGATAGTGTCTTTTACAGGGTGGAACTGAATATCTTTCAGGATAGCGTTTACTTTTTTGCCATCGATGTCCAGGTCTACGATGTAGATGTGCGGAGTGTAAACAAGATTACGAAGGCCTTCGTTAGGCACTGTGAAGTGAACTACTTCATTACCACCATAAAGTACACAAGGTACACCACCGTTCTTACGGATTTCTTTCAAAGCTCTTGCTTGTTCTGAAGAGCGTTCTGCAATTG
>UMFP01050580.1_pt1 | contig 20646 bp, 19 predicted proteins | sample 1965031 | NCBI WGS metagenome assembly UMFP01 (sample SAMEA4836048, study PRJEB28245) | human gut metagenome | biome: gut microbiome; material: fecal sample | place: Denmark | collected 2008
CTCATGTTTCGAAAAGAATAATCTCATATCGAATCTTATTATTAAATTTAACTTATGTTTGTTCTCTACTCCTTGTTTATGCAATTTGCATGCCAAAATTCCTTACACCTACTATTTACTGGCATTCAGCCTGTTATATTCTGCCATATCAGATGTGAAAATGTGGAATTTGCCGGGTAAAGTGTAGAAATAATCCACATTTCCGACTTTTGGAACATTTTTTTTAATTCCCATTTCAACAACTAAACAAATTATGCCCTACATTTGTATTATATTAAAACAACAACACTAGACCGTGTCCTAATGAAAAAACAAATCTTTTCAACATTGGTTTTGTCAATCTGCATCTTATTTCCTTTTTCTTTGCATTCTCAGGAGCAACGAAAAAAGGTAGGAGTCGTTTTGAGCGGGGGTGGCGCCAAAGGAATGGCGCACATCAAAGCATTGAAAGTGATTGAAGAAGCCGGTATTCCTATTGACTACATAGCCGGAACCAGTATGGGGGCTATTGTGGGTGGTCTTTATGCCATCGGCTACACGCCGGAACAACTGGACAGTATGGTACGGAAACAGAACTGGACATTCCTGCTCAGTGACCGTGTCAAACGAAGTGCCATGTCACTGACTGATCGTGAACGCTCTGAAAAGTTCGTCATCTCCATACCTTTCACCAAAACTCCCAAGGATGCAGCTTCGGGGGGAATCATGAAAGGCCAGAATCTTGCGAATCTATTCTCGGACTTAACGATGGGATATCATGACTCTATCGACTTCAATAAACTTCCCATTCCCTTTGCTTGCGTAGCGGCTGATATCGTAAACGGAAATCAGATCGTATTCCGTGACGGAATACTTTCTACCGCTATGCGTGCCAGTATGGCTATCCCCGGTGCATTCACCCCGGTACGGCAAGACAGCATGGTATTGGTAGACGGCGGCATCGTCAACAACTACCCGGCAGATGTGGTAAAAGCAATGGGCGCTGATATTATTATCGGAGTGGATGTACAAAACGCCTTGAAAACAGCGGATAAGCTGAATAGTGTTCCCGATATTTTAGGACAGATTGTAGATATTACCTGCCAGTCGAATCATGAAAAGAATGTAGACCTCACAGATACCTATATTCGTGTAAACGTGGATGGTTATTCATCCGCCAGTTTCACACCTGCCGCCATCGACACGTTGATGAGAAGAGGTGAAGAAGCGGCAAGGGCACAATGGGGCTCTCTGCTCGCATTGAAAAAGAAGATAGGAATAGCGGATGATTATATGCCCAAGCAACACGGGCCTTATTCCTCTCTATCCAATGTACGTACCATCTACGTGACAGACATCTCATTTTCCGGCGTAGAAGTGTACGACAAGAAATGGTTGATGAAGAAATGTAACCTGAAAGAGAACAGCAATATCTCAACCCAACAGATAGAACAAGCTTTGTACCAACTACGTGGCAGCCAATCCTATTCCGGTGCCAGTTATACATTGACAGAGACGCCTGAAGGATACCGGCTCAACTTCCTGTTGCAAGAAAAATATGAAAGAAGAATCAATCTCGGTATCCGTTTTGATTCGGAAGAAATCGCGTCCCTGCTGCTCAACGCAACAGCAGACCTCAAAACCCGTATCCCGTCCCGCCTGTCCCTTACCGGACGATTGGGAAAACGGTATGCCGCCCGTGTAGACTATACGCTCGAACCGATGCAACAACGCAACTTCAACTTCTCATATATGTTCCAATACAATGATATCAACATCTATGAAGAGGGTGACCGTGCCTACAATACAACCTACAAATACCACTTGGCAGAATTTGGTTTCTCCGACGTGTGGTACAAGAACTTCCGTTTCGGGCTCGGACTCCGTTTCGAATATTATAAATACAAAGATTTCCTGTTCAAGAAACCGGAACTTACGAACCTGCAAGTAGAATCGGAGCATTTTCTAAGTTATTTTGCGCAGGTACAATATAATACATACGACAAAGGACATTTCCCTGCCAAAGGAAGTGATTTCAAAGCCGCTTATTCACTCTATACGGATAATATGGCGCAATACAATGAACACGCTCCGTTTTCCGCTTTGAGTGCATCATGGGCAAGTGTCATTCCCGTTACCCGCCGCTTTTCCGTCATCCCTTCCATTTATGGACGTATCCTAATTGGAAAAGGATTCCCATATCCTCTGCAAAACGCAATTGGTGGTGAAGTTCCCGGTTTCTATATTCCACAGCAATTGCCATTTGCGGGAGTCAATAATCTGGAGTTGATGGACAACACTCTAATGATTGCGTCCGTAAAGTTCAGACAGCGTATGGGTTCTATTCATTACCTCACTCTGACAGGAAACTATGGACTAACGGAAAGTAATTTCTTTGAGATTTTGAAGGGTAAACAGCTATTCGGCATCAGCGCAGGCTATGGAATGGACAGCATCTTCGGGCCACTGGAAATTTCATTGGGATACTCCAATCAGACGGATAAGGGAAGTTGTTTTGTGAATTTAGGGTATTATTTCTAATCGTTCATACGATTATCAGCCAACTTAAATACATCCAGACTATAAAACTCTATGTATTATAGGAAAAATGAAAAAAAAATTGTTTCTTTGTAAATGAGATAGTTGGAAATATGAGAAAAAATAAGGACATAGTATTACAATCTATTAAAGATACCTTGCAGCGAGTAGTTCCTACTGGAACTAAGGTTGTTCTTTTTGGTTCGCAGGCTCGAGGAGACGCCCATGAAGATTCAGATTGGGATATTTTAATTATACTCGACAAAAGCAAGATAGATACAAACGATTATGATAACATTTCATACCCTCTTCGAGAGCTAGGATGGAAATTGAAGGAATGCATCAATCCAGTAATGTATACACTGAAAGATTGGATGAAATACAGTTTTTCTCCTTTTCATCAGAATATTAACAATGAAGGAATTATTTTGTTATGAATATAAACGATATTGAAGCCATAGTATTTTACCGTCGGCAGAAATCATTGGCCACTTTAAAGGAAGCCGAAGATATGATACAAACTTCCCATTGGAATTTGGCAATACAACGACTATATTATTCAGCCTTTTATATGGCTTCCGCATTATTGTTGAAAAATAAGATTTCAGCCCAAAGTCATAATGGCGTTGTCAGTCAATTAGGACTTCATTTCATTGTCACAGGTAAATTAAACAAAACTGAAGGACGGTTATACTCACGCTTATTACAAAATAGAATAACAGGTGATTATAATGATTTCTTCGACTTTACGGAAGAAGATGCAACTGAATTGTTAGAGCCGACGCAAAAATTAATTAGTAAGTTGGAACAACTAATAGATGACAGTGAGTGAAAATCAACTTTACTTTCAAGGCTTGTCTTTAACTTACACCCTAAAACAGTTTGCCCATATTAAGCAAATGCAAAAGAGGAAACCGCTTCACAGCGACTTCCTCCTTCTATACTCTATATGAATATGCCCCAAAGGGTTTATTAGTGAAGGGACATGTTCAAAAGGGTTTTATCTTAAAAATTAAATTTTAAAAACTTATCGTACTCGGATTAGCCCGACAGACAGTATCTAAAATATATCAACGATCTTCACAGACAGTTGATATTTGGGGAAATATGCATCAAAATAAAATCTGATGCGTGGGCTAAATCAGGAATGATGTACCTCTGTACCTTTTCCCAATCAGCGTAAAACAGGGATTCATTGTTACAAATGAATTTAGGGCCCTGCTTATCTCCAATTAGATTTTAAATACTACCTCCTTTACCTCCGCTATGTGTCGGATTATAAGTTACTGTTTTATATTGCTGGTCAGCACCTGTATAGCGTTTTGCGGAGATAGATATTGTTTTTTCCTGCCCGTCATATATTACTTTTGTCGTCAATGTAGTAGTACGAGTCTTGGCATAACAAGCATAATTCATATCAGTGTAACCATTTACATTTACCGTATTATATGTACGTTCAGTAGTAATAATGCCGGATGTTGAGCCCATTAATGAGTACATACGAGTTTTTAGGTAAGCAGCCATCGCGTTAACAGTTGCTTCCGGAGCGTCACTTCCTAAGGCGTTCTTTATAATCTGGGCAATATCACCGATATAATCCCAACCTGCCTTTTCCGTATATTTCAATACGATACCTGTCACCGCTTTGGGATTCTCACTATTATCACGGCTTGCCTGTCCCAGAAGTTCATCTTTCAGAACCACTTCCTTGCTGACAGTGCTATTTACTTCATTTTCTATTGCATAAGCAGAGAAGTGTGTGACAAGAGCTTTATAGTCATCGTTTTCCAAAGTAACATCAGCAGTCTGTTTTTCCCATTTTCTTGTTTCAGGATTCAGATAAGTAAGCCGCATAGACACTCGTTAGGGAAAGTTATGCCTGGAATTGGATTGGGAATAGAAATCGTTACAGCTTCTTTAAACTTCAATCCTGTCGGCTCAAAATGCGCAGCAGCCAAAGGGATATTTTCTACTGTTTTTATTTCTTCAGTAGGCTTAACCTCAGTAACAACCTCTTTAGGAGCAGGAACAAATGTAGTTACACTGATGTCTACTTTACCATTGTCTACAATTCCCGGCTTTTGCCCGGCTTCCTCAATTGCGCCTACAGGGATCTCAATTTCCACTTTTACAAGCGGCCTGTCTTCAACGACCTCCTCCGGTTTAACTTCCTCCGGTTTCGGAAGATCGAGATTAGACTCACTTTTATCTTCCACTGTAGTGTTTTCAGTAGCATCCAATTTCACTTCTTCTTTCGGACTCTCCTTTGTCAAAGCAAAAGCCACTGTCAGCACACTACGATTTTCCGCATTATCAGCTATTGTCACAGAAGTTTTCTGAGAGAGATAACCGACAGGAGCAACAGACACTTCATAAGTTCCTGCGCTACTTTCCGTTACAGAGAACTTACCTTCCGCATCCGTTGTGCAATTCTTATCACCGACTTTGACTGTTACCCCATTCTTTCCTACCCCTTCCGAAGTTACAGTACCCATGATGTAATATTCCACCACCGGTTTCGGAGTTTCAATTACTTCTCCCTCTTCCGGTTTGGGATCGTCATCATCGTCGTGACAAGCAATCGTACCAAAAGATAACATGCCAAAGGCTATCGCCAAGGCGCTTACATACAACCATTTTACACTTTTCATAATGTTTCAATTTTGTTTAAAATACAAGTTCATTTATCAATCATGTTTCATTTCTCACTCGTTCTAATCAAATAATAACGGATATAATCCGGCTGCCAAAAACGTGAATTTCCGGCAGACTTAGGTTCGGTATTATAACTTTCACCCAATGAACGGTGGGCATATTCATTTCCACTACGCATATCATACTGAAAAGCAAAATAATCGGGAAACATCACCCGCAACGCATGACGCTTGCGTTTCTTCCCCGGCAATGGAATAGAGAAGTTAAAACCGGCATTCTTTGCTCCGTCCGTGTACATTCCATAGATACCTACAATATATTCGCCGAAATAACGTGAAAGCGTTCCGCGTATTCCATAATCTCCGTAAATAAAACGATCCCCTTCCACTTTTAGCTGTGCATTCACTTCCGGCACATAATATCCTACACCGAGCCGTCCGTTAACTCTTTTCCACTTGCTCATTTTCCAGTCGCTACCATAGAAATGGGAAGAACCTGTAATTCCCCCTTCGCCTTCCACCGTCCACCGACCATTCGCCGAAAAATAGCCGACTCCCGCAGCAAATCCTATGCGGTCATCCGAAAAGTTACCGCCGGTAAGATGCCCTTTCCAATGGTCAGACAGTCGGAAGTCCTGACGTAAAGTCATGAACCCCAAGCGGACACAATCCCACTTTCCGTCCTCATTATTCACAACAGGCAGGCAGACTTGCATCCGCAGCGAAGCTCCCTTCCATAATTGCATCTCCAAGGCGGGTTGTAAATCAAGAGCTGCTTTATACAATTTATAAGTTACATTATTGACTAGCATCACACCGGGATATAACACCAAATCCACTTTGCCGAAAGTACTGTCTTCCCGTTTCGCACCTTTCAAGTGACGCATGGCAGTTCCGGTAGAGGTGGTCATTCCCATATCACGATACACTTCATCCAACGTACATTCACCCGACTGATATTTTTTTATAAGTTCCGCAGGAAGAGTTATGCACAGTTGAGGGATTGCATTATCCAATATAACCAATTGCAAAGTCTGTACTTCCGGCATGACAATCAAATGGCGTATGGCAATACCGATTCCATTATAAGTTCCTCTATATACAGAAGGCTCAAAAGCTGCAGTTATCGTATCACTTTTCTCTACAACAGAGATATTCTCCATCTCCAATTCCTTCAAAGTTCCGGTCACACGGACAGACTGCGCATGTAATGAAATCCCTACACAGAGAAAAACACATATTATTCCAACTATTCTTTTCATCTTCATTTAATGTATTAATGTACATTCATACCGCAGACCGGCAGATACACATGTAAATTCGCGGGTAAATACATTGACGGACAAATGTTTCCAAAAGCGCATAGCAGCACCGATGTTCCAACCATGCGTATCATATTCCGCCATGAATTTCAGTTCCCGGCAAAAAGAGGGGGTATAACGAATTCCTCCGAAAGGTCCTTCATTATATACAGGTCTGTCGCCTTGATGAAAATACCAACCTGCCGTAACCGCCAGTTGATGTCCCGAACGAAATCTGATTGTTTTAGTAAGTACACCGTAATAAGCTCCCCAATACGGAGTTGCTCCTTCAGTCAGAAGATCATCCGCGCCTACCACAACAGCCGGAATGTAACGGCTTTCCTTTATCGGGCGGATACGAATAGTATTGGAGCGGTCTTGATTGTGATAACCTGTCCGCCCCGTAGCCGTCGTCATCTTGAGTAATGTCATCCGATAAGTAAATTCAATGAAAGAAAACAGGGTCATATCCACGAAGTAATTCATAGTAGGAAAGCTGAAAACAGAAGGGGTCACCTGCTCGGGAAGAAAGTTTGCTCCTCCCATGAATGTACCGATTTCCTGCATTTCGGCAGTAGGTATCATCAACTGCCCTGTTGTTCCCAAGGAATATTGCGCACGAGCCAAACCGGTCGTCAGAAAGAAAACCAGAAGTAGAATAATGCCTTTTATTAAAATAAGCGGCTTATCTTTGAAATTCGCTTTAGTTTGTTCCATTTTCATTTGTATGTTATTCCCGCAACAGAGATTCATCAGACAACTGATAAATCTACTATTTTTACTATTCAATCTTCCGTTACTTCTTAGGTAACGGAACACACACAATCGAAACTAACCGAAATGAAAATAAAGAAAAACATCGACAAATGCGGTACAAAAGGAGTTTCAAGCCTTAGTGAAGGCGGAGATTCTTTAAAATACAAAGCTGACCAATAGCGGAGCATGAAGATAAGGTTATTTCATGTTCATATATTTTTTTGCCCTATGTTTCAGATAAAACGAAAAAAAATGGAAGAATATTTGTTTGCTATTTCTTTTTTTATCTATCTTTGCGTCAAATTTAATTCTGTTACCTAAGAAGTAACAGACATATTTTATTGTTGATTACTAACACTTTACACTTATATCACCTACCTATACAGCAATTTTTAACGTAAGATAAATTCATCTTGTTTACTTTTGTACGTTCTTGCAGATTGAAACCTTTCAGATAGGTTTGTGTTGTTTTAATAGATTTGTGTCCTAACAATTCACTTATCATTTCAATAGGCACTCCGCGATATTTCGCAGTGGTTGCCCAAGAGTGCCGGATTGTATAAGAGGACACGGGAGAATTCAGATGAAGTGCCCTCGCCAAATCCTTCAAGCGGTTATTAAACTTTCGTAGTGCAGACTGATATTCCCGATAAGCCCCTTCATCTTTCCGCCTCTTATCACCGGACAAAATGTCAAACAGATAATCGGGACAGTCAGAAAGCGCCACATGATGACTTTGAAGTTGATTAATCATATCTTTTGCAGTATCGAGTACTTCCACACTCATAGGAGTTTTAGTCTTGATACGATTATACCGCAGCACATTCCTGTCTAAAGAAGACTTTTCCAAATGGGCTAAATCGGCAAATGACATTCCGCAAAACTGGAACATCAAAGCAGCGATAGCTTGCGTACGCCGTAAACGTTCTGTTTTCGGGTCCTCATACAAGAGTTTATGTAATTCAGCAACCGGCAAGGCTTTTTTCTGCCGGAGATCCACCCCTGTATAGACTTCATGAAACAATCGGTGCACATAAGGCGCGCTTCCCGATTCTACTCCTTTATTATAAATGCTACGAAGCATACGCATATACGTAGAAACCGTATTAGGCTTCAACCCACATTCATAAAGATACTGCCCATAGCAACGCAAACGCTCCCGGGTTACTTGTTTGAACGATACATTCAGTGTACCGCAAAACGTAGTGAAAGATAGCAGCGCATTCTTGTAGACATGCGCCGTAGAATACCGCCCTTCTTTCTTTAAACACTCGATGTACATCTCCGCACATCGTCTAAATCCATTTTTGCTCATTTTTTGCATCTCAAATTATTTTATATAATACAATGTAAGAGAAAGAACAAAAATAAAACTATTTATGATTTTGACGGGCATAAAAAAAGAAAGTAAAAGAAAAACCTTCACTCACGTGGAAGCCATTCTTTTACTTTCCTACAACTTAATGAACAAACTTAACAATTAACCTTCAGACTTAGATGTCTTAGCACACTATATACAATTATATTATTCTTCAAATTTTAAAAGGTTTCATTTTCAGATATATCCGATAATCCTTAATCATTCCCGTCTTGTTTGCTTCTGCCCTTGGCAAATATGAAAATCCTGTGATCACCTTATCTTCACCAAGATTTATCACAATCTGATGCGGGAATTTTTGTTGGACAGCTGAAGAATAACTAGTATGCCAAAAAGTAGATTCTTGCAAGTCAAACACGTTCGTTGCAATATTATTCGCCTCTTCAGTTTCTTCACTATCTGCATAAACCACTTTCCAATGCTGGCGTGACAATGGTTTACCATCGACTCCCAACAATTCCAACTCCGCAATAGCAGCAAAATCTTTTCCATCATGAGCACTCAATGCTTCGAGACAGAAGAAACGAGTTTCCACTTCCTTTCCGAATTTCACATGCTGCCAACCGTTACCGGATTTGAAAGTCCCTTCATAAACAGGTTTTTCTCCCGTCAAATCTAAATTCTCACCAACCTTACGATGTGCATAGGCAGCACCATGTACACGCAGGTTATCAAGAACAGGTTGCTGTAACCCTTCCGTTTCCGGTTGTACAGGACCAGCCATATCCAATATAATCACTTCATTCTCTCCTTTCTTCAACCAACACCCGGGCACATATAAGGTTTGTTGTGGGCCGATTTCCCAGTAACGTCCAATAGCATAACCGTTCACCCAAACCATACCTTTACTCCAGTTAGTCATATTCAAGAAAGTATCACCAGTTTTGTCCAACGTAAAGGTTCCCCGATAGTAGGCAGGATATTTCCGAAGATTATCCTGCTTCATAAATTTCTTGTTTTGTGCAAAAGCATAATCAACCGGAATATTATAAACTTTCCAGTTCTTCAATGAAGTAACAACGCCGTTATTCGACTGGACTTCCACTTTTTCAGTGATTCCCTTCCAATCATAAATTCCTTTACCAAAATTCATACGCCCCATTGCTTCTACCAAAATATCCAATTGGGCACCTTCTTTCATTGGAGGAAGAATAACCGTCCCTTCACCTTTCAAACGGCTCAACGTAGCTAACTTCTCACCATCCAGGAAAACCTGTGCCCAGTCATGAGCCTCTGTAATTGTCAACGTCTGTTCTTCTTTAGATTCCGGTAACGTAGTCCGGTACAAAATACTTCCCCATCCTTGATCGAACACCTCCATTGACTGAATGTTTTCACTAATTCTGGGCTCCGGCAAATTATCAAACAGTATCGCCACTTCATCCAACTTGAATGACGGAATAGCAATAGTCGGAATAGAATCCGGAATTTCTGGCAATGACTCGCCTTCGGATAAATAATTACTTAATAAATTACGTACCTCAAAATATTTGGGAGTGACTTTTCCTGATTCATTGATGGGAGCATCATAATCATAAGACGTACACGTCGGAGAGAAATTCGGAAAATTTGCTCCTCCCCAATGTCCGAAACTAGTACCTCCATGAGTCATATACAAACTAAATGAAATATTCCAGTCAAGCATTTCTTTCATTCCTTTTACCAAATCCTCCGCACTGCGTGTCTCATGCTTCGCTCCCCAATGATCAAACCATCCGGACCAGAACTCACTACACATCAACGGAGTATCAGGACGAAGTTCCTGCAAACGTTTAAATTGATCGTCAATGTTGGCTCCTGTACCAAAGTTGACTGTCCAAAGCAAATCATCCAACGCATTATTCTCAAAATTCGAGTTCCAGTCACATTGGAATAAAGGAACCCCTGTGAACCCTGCCTGTTTCACAATATCACGTATTTCGGCAATATATGGTTTATCTATTCCGAATGATCCATATTCATTCTCAACTTGTACCATAATAATATTGCCCCCTTTACTAATCTGAAGATCAGCAAGCTGTTTGCCCACTTCATTCATAAACAGTTTCACACGTTCCATATAGTACGGATCCTGTTCACGAAGTTTGATATCTTTCTTTTTTAGTAACCACCAAGGCAATCCGCCCATTTCCCATTCCGCACATACATAAGGGCCCGGACGTACAATGACATACATCCCATTTTCCTGCGCCAGCCGACAAAATGCAGCAATATCTTTTTGACCGGTAAAGTCATATTTCCCTTCTTCCGGTTCATGGAAATTCCAAAACACATAAAGACAAATGGTATTCATGCCCAAAGCTTTGGACATTTTAATACGATGTTCCCAATACTCTTTGGGAATACGGGGATAATGAATTTCAGCCGCTTTTACTACAAACGGTTCTCCATTAAGCAGGAAAGTCTTATCTCCTACCTCAAATGTCCCCTTTGAGGATTGGGAGCAGGAAGTGCTGAATACAGTCACTAACAAAATAAGCAAATACAATAAAGGTCTTTTCATCTTTAATCTATTCTATTGTTTTCATGATACATTAATCTCTAAAAGAAAATTCACCATCGGTTAATGTTTCCAGTTTTGACCCGTATGTCACATTATCCTCCTTCACGTTCTTAACGTTATGGACTTTCTTCACAAAATCTTTCACCTTATCCACATGTACATCTTTTATAACTACATTTCTGACAGGCAATTTTGCATCTCCCTTTAGCTCATATATCGCATCAGCAGACTCACAAATCACATTTTTCAAATAAATGCCATCAATACGAGTAATACGTTCTTCATAAGTAGGAACAAGCTCCCTCCACTGATAGAGCACATCCGTATCTATTTCCAGTACACGTTGCACATGTCCGGTTCTTATATTTTCCATGTGAATATTTTCAATAAACGCTCCTCGTCTATGATTTGTCTTCACAAAGAAAAGTCGTCGTACAGATTGTGGTACCTTACAATCATGCATATACACATTGCGAATACCACCTGAAATCTCGCTGCCAATCCCTAATAAAGTATGTCCTTCCAGAATATTACAATTACGAATTACAATATTTTCAGTCGGAGTGTTCAATCTCCAGGCGTCACGATTACGACCGGCCTTAATCACCACCGCATCATCACCTTGGTCAAAGGTACAATCCTCCACTAAAAAATTACGAGTCATCTCCAAATCAATGCCGTCGTTATTGTGTCCATGCGCTTTAACATCCAGATTACGTACTATCCCGCCATTGCACATATACATATGAATCGTCCAAAAGGGGCTTTCACGAATCTTAAAACTATCAAGCAGTACATTCTCACAACGATTAAAATGTATCAGATGCGGACGAAGATGATTCTCGCCTACCGCCATCTGTCGTTTTTCAACAGGTACATCTTTGGATGCCATCGTATACAACTTTCTAAGTGCATCCATGTGAGCCTTAGGACGGGCAAACCACTTCTTCCAACAATCCATCTTCGGACTTAACATACCTGTCCCTGTAATAGCCACATTCTTGCATTCAAAAGCATAAACCAAAGGTGAATAATTATAACATTCCATCCCCTCCCAAGACGTCATTACGGCTGGTATATAACGGGAAGGATTATCTGTAAAACGTAGTACCGCCCCTTCAGCCAAATACAAATTTACATTACTCTTGAGATGGATGGGGCCTGTCAACCATTCTCCTTCAGGTACAACCACTCTCCCGCCTCCTGCCTGGTTACAAGCAGCTATAGCCTTCGCAATTGCATCAGAAACATCTGTCTTTCCTCCTTCTACAGCACCATAATTTACAATGGAAAAATCTTGATCAGGATATATAAACTCTTTTATTGGCTCCATTGAAAATGGTGCATCCACTTTCACATATTTGAATTGTCCCCACAGAGTTGCAAAAGAGACAGCCAACAGCCCTATAGTAAATAAAAATTTCTTCATTTAATAATGTATTGCATGATCTTTAGGAAATTCATGTCCACCCCATGCCTTTTTGGAAGTCCAGTCTTGAGGTTTTGCCGTCCAAAAGGAATGATTGGCAGGAAGTCCTAATGGTAGAAATACTTCTGATGTAATATACATACTTCCATTATTACTATACCAATCCGCCAACCCAGTCTGGTGCCCCGCAAAGCCTAATTGCAAAAATCCTTTCTCATTGAAATTACCATCAACAGCAAACAAACGTTTCATGACGCAAGTTAATGCATTACGTACCTGCCCTTCAGGAAGCTCTTCAGGCAACATTTCTTTCCAACAAAGCATTGACAATGGCTGAAAAACTCCCAAACGATAAGTCATCGAACGACCGAATACAGGGAAAGATGCTTCAGGGGATATAAAACGTTCTAAAATCATCCCGAAACGTTGCATACGTTTCTTAGCCAAATCTTCTGTTTTCTTTTGCATCTCCAGATTACGGTCATGTAAAATCACTTTATGGCTGTTCACAGTCTGCATTACTTGTACAAACATAGGTTGAATCACATAACTATTATAGTAATCGAATGCGAAGGTTTCTCCATCCGAATACCAGCCATCACCGACGTACCATTCTTCTGCTTTTCGAACAGCCGTATGAATGCGGAACAAATCGTATTGTACATCGGCTTCCATCAAAAAAGATTCAATCATAGCCGAAAACAATAGCCAATTTGTGTATGGCGGATCAATCCGACGCAATAACTGGAATTCTTTAATATAACGTTGTTTTGTCACTTCATCCAATGGTTCCCAAAGCTGCTTTTTAGCACGAAGAAAACTACTGGCAATATAAGCCGCATCTACCAGTGGCTGTCCTTCATTTCTCCATAAGAGATAATCAGGGCTATCCGGATCAACAGCATGTGCATAGCTCTTCAAAGCCCATTCACGCAATTGCCTACGCATTTTACCTTCTTCCGTATCATCGTCGGGTAAAGAAAGCCAGGGAGCAATACCGGACATCAGACGCCCGAAACACTCCATGTAGGTAACATCCTTACTGCGTCCATCCCATGTCGGACTGATCTCCACCTGCATATTTTTCTTCAACTCACCTTTGCTCATATTACTCAATACAGGAGCAGCAATCTTATATGCCATCTGTGCCCAATATTCACGGTCACTGATTTCTTTTTCCACTTTCACCTTTTTGGCATAAGTTACTGTGCTTAACACACACAATAAAATAAAGACCAAAATATTTTTATTTTTCATCATTACATTTAAATATAAAAATCAATTTTAATCATTCAGATATTTCACCATTTCAGAACCTGCCAACAGGAAAGCTCCTACTCCAAAGTCCGCAGTCGTTTCCGGCCCTACATTCTTATGTTGGTCTGCCCTTTCACCGATTGGTTGTACATAGCCTATCTTTCCGCTGGGTTGCAAGGCTATTTCAGTCAAGTATTTCCAACCTTGTTTTATAACAGGTTCATAAGTTGATTTATCCAAAAATCCATTATTCACACCCCAAAGATACCCATAGGTAAAAAAAGCTGTCCCACTTGTTTCACGTCCCGGAGCCTGCACCGGATCCAACAAACTACGGGTCCAGTATCCCTCTTCCTGTTGTGCGGCAGCCAATGATTTAGCCATAGCCTGGTATATGGTAATATATTCAGCACGATGTGCATCATTTTCGGGTAAGTCTTGTAAAACTTTAGCCAAACCTGCAAACACCCAACCGTTACCCCTGGACCAAAAGTCCTTCAATCCTTGATTTGTCTTATGTTTGGGGTAGATGTATTTTCCATCGCGATAAAACAGGGCACTCTCCTCATCATACATGAGATTTTTAGCATAAGTAAAGTACTCATAGAGTTTATCCAAATATTGCTGATTACCTGTAACCTTATAAAGTTTGGTCATCACCGGCATTACCATATACAATCCATCTGCCCACCACCAATAATCATTGTTGGGAGTTGACATTTCATATTCCATCACTTCCTTGGCACGGGCTATTTTATACTCTGCCGGCTCACGGTCCATGCTATACAAGTCAATATAAGTCTGGAAACAAATCTGCCAATCTCCGAAGAGAACATGTTCCATCGTTTCACCATAATTATATTTCCACTTGGATTTATCATCAGAAGTAGCTCCTTTCCATTGGTTCTTTTCAGCCCATGCTTCCGAATACTTCTTGTAAGTCTCATTACCGGTTACTTCATATGCTGCAATATTTCCGGTATGATAAGCAGCCGGATGCCAAAAGGCAAATGCCGGTTCCGGATTTTCCGCCTGCCAATAGTCATTTACCTTCTTAATAGTCTCAATAACTTTTGACTTTGTCCATACACTATCGGTAATTGTTTCATTCTGACTGTTACTCTTACCTGATTTACATCCTGCCATGCTAATACTGAAAACACAGCTTAATACCCAAAAAGAAATTTTTCTAAAGTTCATTAATTATACAGTTTTTCGTGGTTATTATTCAGGAAACAAAGATGCATGCTTTTTAGGACAGAAAGGTTCTAAAATGCGTCAAAACCGTACAAAAATCATTCAACATATAGAAAATTGTCTTTTTGAGGAAAGAACTATCAGATGTCTTTGTTATAAAGCATACAAACTACAAGCCCACCATAACTAGTCAATACAATCAATAATAACCAAAGAATCTGGATGTGCCATGCAATTTGTTTTTTTATCATATATCTAGTACCAATAATGCAAGGCACAATAAACACTATTAATATGGATAAAACGGAAATAAGATAGAATACGGCCATAACTTTCAAACTTTTATTTAATCCAGTATTTAACAAGCAAAGAAATTACAATGAAACAATAGCTCAAAACATTTCCACTAAGTATCGCCCACATCAATGCCCGGCTCTTATCTTTAAACATCCATCTCACCGTCAAATATTCAAGTCCGAAACTTCCGGCAAACATCAGAATCCAAGTAATGAGCATAGTCAGAAAGAAATCCGCTCCAAACAAAATTCAATAATACTAAATTCATATCCTAATTATTTTTATAATATTTCGTCCAATACTCTGCGACTCTTATGCAACACTACTTTTATATCCTTGACCTTTCTCTTCCTTACTCTCACACTCTTCGTTTTCATACCAGGGTAATTAACCTTCAAAACTGCTCTCTTTCCGGATATTTGAAGCATGAATCGCCCATTGAGGTCAGAGAGCGTCCTATGGGCAGTTCCTTTTTCTACAACTTCTGCTCCTACTATCGGATGACCGCATCTATCCATTACTATTCCTTCTACAGAAATAGAATGTCTATCTTGTGAAACAAGGCCAATTCCTCCTGCAACAATCGAAACTTTCTTAACAACATTCCGTCCTACGACCTCCACTTGTGGAAGCATAGTACAATCGTTCCTCAGACTATCCTCTCCTACCTTTTGACCATATAAAGAAGTAGTTCCCATAGCAGACATTCCCAACGAAACACCCACTATCTTGACAGCCAATCCCATTCTTTGACGAAAAAGGAGTTGCTCTTCCAAATAGCGGACTTCAGCTTCGCATTTAGGACATGTGCCTAGGCAATCCCCCCGATATCTGCATTTAGATGTTACAAGCCTTATGTCATTTGCTTCTGCTATCTGCTTTCGGATTGTCTTCAATATCCGGCACTTTTGTTTACCTTCTTTCATCTTATCAAAACATAATTTCCTCAAAAAAATGCACACTTACATTAACTAGTAATGGAATTTATTTCAATAGCTGATACTTTTCTAGTTCCGGGAGTATTTTTCGTAAAACCTTTTCCCGAACTTCCGTATTAGTAGACAAGATTGAGGAATATGACACACATTGAGAACGGTCCTCTAGATAAGAAATTCTTCTTTTTTCTTCTCTCTCTTTTGAGGGGAATAAGAAACTTTCACTGTTAATTTCTACCGTCGCAATGCTTGCATCTTCTTTCACTATAGTTACTCGTGCAATAAAAGCAAAATAAAACAATTCTTTTGATGTATCATAAGGAAACAGAACTTCATAATATGGCTGTTCGACATGAGGCCAACGTTCCTTTTTTCCTTCCGACGGAAGTGGTGGAAAGACACCTTCTTCAATAATGGGATGTTTATAATCACGGTAATAAGCCGGGCCGTAAACCAACACACATCTCCGTGCCAAAGCAATCAAATACTCATTTCTATCCTTTTCAGGAAGTTCATATAATTTCCGTCCTCCATACAGTTTGATAATCTTTTCATTATCTTTCATCAATTTTTCCCACTTAACATCCGACATAGGATAAGGATTATTCTTTTCCACAGGAACTTCCATATTTTGAGAAAAAGATACTAACGGATTAACTAATAACCCTACCAATACAACTGCATAAACAATAGCCTGCCTCATAACTATTATATTTAGAACATTTGAAAATTATATCTGTAACAATGATTTCATCATACTTAGTTGCTTTTCTACATGATATTGGTTTTCCATCCTGATTTATCACAGACTTTTCATATCAAATAACAAGCTTGAACAATCATATCACATCTGTTTTTAATTAACAGTGACAAGATAAGGAGAATAAGCAGAATAAAAAAAAGAACTGTGTACCCAAAAAGTTTACATTTTTTCAATAACCTCTAAAGACTCCGAATAATACCGAAAAAAGTTACAATGAAGAATCACTGATATTTTGAAAAGTAACATAGTATTTATATCAGAATGAGAGAAAATTTTATAGATATTACTTCGAGAACAACATAGCTGCTCCGCAAACCAAGTAATAGACCGATTTTGACGGTATAATTCTTTTTGTATCAACTGACCTATATGTACCATGTTCCATCAAATTCATAAAAAGAAAGTTATGGAAGGCACATAAAGCCTTCACATAACTTCTACCAATAATTAATCCTTAAACAATCTTTCTATTAAAACTAAACACACATCTATCTATTTACTTTGAGGAATAATCAAAAAACTAAACCCACACGGCCCGCCACCTCCATTTTCCAGCCGGACCAAAACTTTATTCCACCCCTGTCGAAACTGAAAAGGAGCGATATGTTCATCAATATTATACCAACTGGTTCCATAGTCACGCCATACATCCTTGCCGTTAATCCATACACGCCCGCTGTCATCCGTACCGATAGCCACCAGCATCGGCGTAGCTTCATCAAAATAAAGCTCAGTATAAGCATAGTAAGTTGAATGTCCGGTAGTCACAGGTGGGACATTGTGCATCGATTCACTTTGCATAAACTTCCAATGTAGCGTCCCGTCAAGCTGTACCTCGTCTCCGATAACTTTTAGCGGATCGGAATCCGTTTCCGCAATTCCTATTCCTATCTGTCCATCAGTATATACAGCATCAAAGTCAATAGAAACTTCAGGTGGATGAACGATGGAAAAATCCTCTCGACCGAAGCTCTCCCACGGTCCAATCATATACCATGTATTGATATAGAGCCATCCCTTACGTTCTGCATCTTTAGAGAAACGCCGTCCGGGCAACGCTTGTGCTTTCACCATTTCCTTGCTCAACTTCGATCCTGAATAAGCACTGAATGTTCCCTTTCCGCCTCCGGGAGCAGAAACTTCTCCACTTCCTCCCATACCAGTTCCATTTCCATTACCGCTACCATTGCCTCCGGGACCTCCAGTCCCCTGACTGCCAGCACCTTGTCCCATTCCACTCCCAGGATTACCTGCCTGACGAACTGCCCCGAACAGACCTTCCAAACGAGATTGCGCTAGCCCTGCCTGACGAGTAGCTTGTCCAAGCAACCCACGATAATTATTCAAATCAGCAGTACTCTTTATCTCTAATCCCCCACTGGCATTACTACCTGCCGAAGTTGCCCACTCACCATCCCTTGACTGCATCCTTATCAATTCATCAAACCCCGGCATACGTGAATTACCCGCTTTCAAAGAACTATACACTTCAGGGAACGACTGTCCCTTAGATAATGACTGTTTGGCAGCACTCACAGCCAAATGGTTTTGTTGGATTTCAGCCTCATAGTCACGTAATACAGCATAAAGTTCTTCGACAGAAGCATTGGCTGACGGATTTCCCGCTCGAGGAATAGCCCGCGCTTTCGATGTATCATTCGCATCAGCAGGTGCTCCCCATGGCAATTTTCTTTTTTCCACTTTCGCCAACATATCTTCTTTACGCCGTCTCATTGTTTCAGCCATCGTTTGAAACTTCTTCACCTGCTCTTCCAGATTCTTCTTTACCAAAACTTCCGACTGTTCTACCAACTGTCTGGCATAATTGGCAGGTAATGCCCGTTGTGCCTGTTCCTGTTTTACCTTTTCCGTCAAAGTCTTCCCGGACTTTTGATTTTTCTGCTGTTTCATTTGCAAAGCTATCGCCTCCTGATCCGGAGACGGCATCTTCCAAATACAGAGTGCTCCGCCCACAAAACAAATCAACGCTATCATCCATGATAGGATAACCGTCAGACGGCTACTCCCTGTTGTAGTTTTCGTCATACGTCCTGATTCCTATATTAGTTAAGTTATAAAACTGACAAGCATCCATCACTTCTACAAAACGTCCGAACGGAGTATGCCTGTCCATGTCAATGCGAATACGCTTTCCCGGGTCAGTGATACATGTCTGCCGTAACTGTTCCATCATAAAATTGGTAGAGCAAGGTTGCCCGTCCCAATAAAAGTTACCATCAGCATCCAACCCTACAATAGCCTGCTTATCATCCGGCTTCAATTTAACAGCCGATTGTGAAGTTGGCAGATCAACGGGAATATCCCTATTTTTCACTTTCGTCATGGTAGATACCAGAAAGAAAATAAGCAATAAGAACACACAATCAATCAAAGGAGACATGGAAACTTCCGGTTCATCCTCGTTATTAAATAATGATAGTCTCATAGGCTTAATAAGGTTTGCTTCCAAGGCGTACACGTGTATGTGTAAACCCCTGTATTTGACATTGGTCGAATATTTCTATCACTGTACTTACCGGTACAGTACGATAGGCTGTCACATCAATATTTGTTTCCACTCCCCGACTATTGCGTAATTCAGAAAGAAAAGCGCTTAAATCTTTTACAGGCAAGTAAGTACTTTCCCCCGAATAGGCATCATGCCCTACTACCTGATACACATTCTTCTTTTCGTCTACTGCGATAATCACCGCTTCCTCGCCTGCCCGTGTAGTGGAAAGGCTTGAAGTCATTGTAGGAAGCGTTAACGGAATCTGCATTTCCCATTTTTTCATCATCGTAGTTACCAAAAAGAAAATGAGCAGCAAGAATACACAGTCTATCAAAGGAGACATTTGCACTTCTACCTTGTCCTCTTCATCATAATTCAGTCTCATTCTTTTCCTCCTTGTTGTCCAGATACAATTTGGTAATCACTTCTTCCACTTTTACCTCTACCAGTGAAGCCATACGCATGATACGATTCTTGATAATAAAGTATAAAGCAATGGCAGGAGCAGCTATAATCAAACCGGCAGCAGTTGTAATCAATGCTTTGGAGATAGAATCAGACAAAATAGAAGCACCACCTTCATCACCATATAAAGCAACCAAGCCGAACGCCTCAATCATACCGACCACAGTACCTAACAAACCTATTAACGGAGCCAGTGAAGCGATAACAGAAAGAGGATATATACGTGCCAAATGTGTACGAATATCACGTGCAGCCATGTCACCTGCCGTCTGGCTTACAGCCTCACGCCCGGCTTTTACATGCTCAAAAATAAAACGCAGTGAGTTCGCTAGCGTAGAAGGATACTTGTCACAAGCAGCCAATGCTCCTTTCAAATCCCCATTTGCCAAACATTCATTGACACTTTTGCACAAAGGTTTCGGAGCCAGGCGACCCTGACGCGAAGTTATCAGTCTCTGAATTGCAATTACAAGAGCTATCAGTCCCAACAAATACAATGGATACATCATTGTACCACCTGCCTTAATCTGTGCTCCCCAATCGATTTGTACCCCCTGATCAGCAGCAATACTATCTGATGCAACTTCATCATACATCAACTCATCATCTTCCTCCACTGCCGGAACAACAGTAGCAACCTCACTCGGAAGTACTTTCGGAGCATTTTTTATATCATCCTGTG
>UMFP01032106.1_pt1 | contig 19731 bp, 13 predicted proteins | sample 1965031 | NCBI WGS metagenome assembly UMFP01 (sample SAMEA4836048, study PRJEB28245) | human gut metagenome | biome: gut microbiome; material: fecal sample | place: Denmark | collected 2008
CTTTGTGCCGTATCAGTTCATCGTCATCCAGAAGGTTCTCGCGGAAATCCGCAAGCACGGTAACTCCGGCAAGCACCTTTCGGGCGGCGAACGCTCCATGCTGTCTGGTTTCCAAGAGGCGGCGCAGAAAATCGAAAACAAGGACGAGAACGCCCTTGTGCCGTTCTATCAGTTCTATGACACGGTACATACCTTCTTGGAGAGTGCCATCCGCCGGGTCATCGACCGCTGCCAGAACGCGGCGGACGCGCACGACGGCTTGGAACAGCAGGACGTGAACGTCCTCAAGCTGCTCTACCTCGTCCGTTATATTGAAGACGTCAAAGCGAATATCGAGAACATCGCTATCCTGATGATCGACGATATTCACACGGACAAGATTGCCCTTCGCGCATCTATCACGGCTTCGCTGGAACGCCTTCTGACGCAGAACTATATCTCTCGCAACGGCGATACCTACGCCTTCCTGACGGACGAGGAACAGGATATTGCCATCGACATCAAGAATACGCCGGTTGACAGCGCCCAGATCGTCCAGAGCATTTCTCAGACGGTCTACGGCGAAATCTATCCGGCAAAGAAATATAAATACGGCAAGTACGACTTTGCCTATGATCAGTACGTTGACGAGACGCTGAACGGCGCGTCTATGGGCGGTATGCGGCTTCGCATCGTCACCGTGGCAAGCGACCTCTACGGCGTTGGAGATCAGCGGCTCATTATGGACTCGCAGGTCAACAACGAGGCAATCGTTGTTCTCTCGGCGGACACACCCTACTTTGACGAGCTGGAACAGGCGATGAAGATCCGCAAGTATGTCAAGCAGCGGAACGTGTCGCAAATGCCGGATAGCATCCAGCGGATCATCCGCGACCGCAACGACGAGGCGCGGAAGCTGGAAGGTCACGCGAGAAGCCTGATTGAGAAGGCTATCGTTGAGGGCAAGTTCTATGTTCACGGCGAAATCCTCAACCTGAAATACGGCTCTGCGAAGGACAAGCTGGATGAGGCGATGAAGAGCCTCGTCGAGAGCGTCTATTCCAAGCTCAACATGGTCAATCAGTTCGTGGACAGCGACGCTGATATTCTCGCCATCCTCAACGGCGCGTATGAAGAAGTCGGCTTCACTGGACTGGGCGCGAACAACGAAGACGCCCTCAATGAGATCAGTCAATGGTTGGAGCTGCAAAACCAGAAGATGCTCAAAACCTCGATGGGCGATGTGCAGCGCCGGTATCAGGCGATCCCCTACGGCTGGAAGGAAATCGACATTGCCGCTCTGATTGCCCGTCTGATCGTCCAGCAGAAGATTCAAATTAACTATGGCGGCGCGGTTGTCGGCAAGGAAGAACGACGTTTGGTGGACTTCCTGCGAAAGAAGACCGAGATCGACAAAGCCATCGTAGCACGTCGCATTGCCCCCTCCGAAGAGCTGATCCGCAAGAGCGTCAACTTCCTGCGGGACTATTTGGGCGCGATGGACATTCCCTCCGATGAGGACGGGCTGATCCGCTTCGTTCTGAACACCTTCGAAACTAAGCAGAGCCACTATCAGAAGCTCCTTGACGAGTTCTACTCCAAAGAGCGTTACCCCGAAAAAGAAACCGTCACCGCTGCCCGTGATCTGATGAACGACGTTCTGAGCCAGCGCAAGGACAATGTTGCACTGCTCAAGCGGATGGTGCAGCGGCAGGATGATCTTCTCGATTCCGCCGAAGATATGGAAGGCGTGGAGATGTTCTTCAAGGCGCAGCGGACGGTGTTCGACGATGCCAAGAAGCGGCTTGCCAGCATCCTCAAGGAAAGAGACTACTTCGCAGCGGATGCAGATATGTTGAGCGTCATCAGCACGATGTCTACGATCCTTGCCATGCCGAAGCCCTATTCCCGCATCGGGGAGCTGCCGGAGCTTGTCCAGAAGGTCAAGACCGCCTATGACAGCTTGCTGGATATGAAGCGCGAGGAAGTTGCTGAGAACATCCGCCAGTGTATGCAGGATGTTCACCAACTTGCCAGCGAAGCGCGGGACGCCGGGGCGCTGCTCCGTCAGGCGGACGATCATTTTGTGAACAAGCGTGAAGCGGCGAAAACCGCGACATCCCTCACCGAGCTGGACGCCATGATTACCCAGCTTCTCAACTACAAGGACACGATCTGCCGCCGCATGGAGGTCATGACTGCCTCCCGTCAGCAGGAAGCGCAGAAGCCCACGCCCGCAGCGACCGCAAAGCCCGGAACGCCCGCGCCGAAGCCCCCGAAGATCATGACCGTGCGCCGTTATGACCTCTGCTCGGTTAAGCGTCTGCAAAGCAAGGAAGACATTGATAAGTACGTCGAGGCGATCCGCGAAAAGCTCATGAAGGCGCTCGAAAGCTGCGACGGTGTGCAGATCAACTAAAGGAGGTTGCGGTAGTATGAACAGAGAGGAGTTCCTGCGCGACTGCTGGGCATATTATATGATGCTCGAAGAAAAGTTTATCCATACGCTCGACTTTGTTGCCTTATCCACAGACAATGAAGCAACATACTCAAATGAATATGCCGGTTTAATCCAGATGATCGGTGCGGAAATGGACTCTTTTTTCAAAGAATACTGCGGATTTGCTCCGACGGACAACAAGAATATTTCCCACTATTATCCCGTCGTAACAGCCGATTTCCCGGATGTTACAAATCAGGAAGTCCACATCCGCATGGCTGATATGACGATCAAGCCGTTTGACGGATGGAATGGACAGCAACCAAAGCAATCCCTTTTTTGGTGGGAAGCCTTCGACAATATCAAGCACAGCAGAATAGTAAATAAAAAGGATGGATGTCAGAAAACCACTCTGTATGCGCTTGCGGCACTATATCTTCTTGAGATGAAATACTTGCAAAAAATCACTGATGGAACTCAAGATCCGGATATTCCTAATGAAAAATCGAAGTTTTTTAGCCTCCCAAAGTGGAAATTTCATTTTTTGGACGCAAAAGATGTTTTTATGCAGCTTCATGATGACGCAGTTGTACTTGGCGGCGGTAATGCTTCAAGTTAAAAAGAATTTGGCTTAGAGGAAGAGGATGAGGACATGAACAAGAACGCAGTTCAGAAGTTTGCGATCTGGGCGCGGAACGAGCTGATCACTCAGGTTTCCCAACGTGCCTATCAATATGGAATTGACGAGTCCGGCTTCGGTGACGCTTCTGCGGACACACTGAATGGGCGGCTACTGACGGCGGAGGAAAAGTCCCAGCGGCAGGAACTCATCAAGCAGATCAAGGAAAAGGGCTATAAGCAGGTCATGGAAGAGGTTGCCTACACTTGGTTCAACCGCTTTATCGCCCTGCGCTTTATGGAGGTCAACAACTACCTGCCCTCCCATATCCGCGTGTTCTCGGATGCTTCCGGCGCATTCAAGCCGGAGATCCTGAACGACGTGCTGCACCTTGATCTGCCGGGACTGGACAGCGGCAAGGTGGCGGAGTATATCGAGAGCAACGACACCGAAGCCCTCTACCGCTATCTGCTGCTGACGCAGTGCAACGCGCTGAACAGTGCGCTGCCCATTATGTTCGAGCGGATGGGCGGTTATACGGAAATGCTGCTGCCCAACAATATTCTTCGTCAGGACAGCGTTCTTGGTCACATGGTTTCCGACATTCCCGAAGAAGACTGGCAGGATGCCGTCCAAATCATCGGCTGGCTGTATCAGTATTACAACACCGAGCTGAAAGACGATACCTTTGCCCAGCTCAAGAAGAACGTCAAGATCACGAAGGAGCGCCTCCCCGCCGCAACGCAGCTTTTCACGCCGGACTGGATCGTCCGCTACATGGTGGAAAACTCCCTCGGCAGACTTTGGCTGGAAGGTCACCCCAACGCCGAACTGCACGACGGCTGGAAATACTATCTGGACGAAGCCAAGCAGGAGCCGGATGTGGAAGCGCAGCTTGCCAAGCTCCGGGAGGAATACAAGACCATCAAGCCGGAAGAGATCAAGGTCATCGACCCCTGCATGGGCAGCGGCCATATCCTTGTCTATGCCTTCGATGTGCTGATGCAGATTTACACCTCTGCCGGTTGGGATCAGCGCGAGGCGGCGCAGAGCATCCTCAAGAATAATCTCTTTGGGTTAGACATTGATGACCGTGCGGCGCAGCTTGCCTATTTTGCGGTCATGATGAAGGCGCGGCAGTATGACCGGCGTTTGCTCACCCGTGGGATTCAGCCGCACATCCATGCAATTATTGAAAGCAACGCACTTTGCGGCGCGTATAAGCTGGCAATGGGGGATTTTCTGCTGTCAAAGGAACATCAGGAAACGCTGAACTATCTTCTGGATGCGTTTATTGACGCAAAAGAGTACGGTTCAATTCTCCGTTTAGAAAAGCGTGATTATGTTGGTCTTCTGCAGGCATGGAACTTGACAGCTTCGCAAACAACTGAAAATTTTAACTTAACACTTTGGTTTGCAGCAGTGGAACACGAGATTCCGAAACTTATTGAGCAAGCAATCATTCTGACGCAGGGTTATGACGTGGTGGTGACAAATCCGCCGTATATGGCAGTCAGCAATGCTGGGGCTAAGGTCAACGACTATGTAAAGAAGAACTTCCCAGACAGCAAGGCAGATATGTTCGCCGTGTTTATTGAACGCTGCGGACAGATGACGAAGAAGAACGGCTATCAGGCAATGATCACGCAGCACGCTTGGATGTTCCTGTCCAGCTTTGAGAAGCTGCGTACAAAGCTGCTGGCAGTCGATATTGTCAATATGGCACATCTCGGTGCAAGAGCGTTTGAAGAAATCGGCGGCGAAGTGGTGCAAACCACGTCGTTTGTCATCCGCAAAAGCCACATTGCGGACTATAAGGGCGAGTATTGCCGCCTGATCGAGCCAACTTCTCAGCAAGGAAAAGAGGATATGTTCCTCGCGGGTGAGAACCGTTATGCGGCAGACCAGTCCAACTTTTCCAAAATCCCCGGTTCTCCGGTGGCGTATTGGGCAAGTAATGCCATTTTCAAATGGTTTTCACACACTCCCATAGGCGAGTGCGCTTTGCTTTGTCAGGGTTTAACAACAACTGATAACGAAAAATACGTTCGAGTGTGGCACGAACCACTAATCGATGATATTGGCTTTATGCTAAATCCAGATGAAGCGAAAAACTCGGCAAAAAGATGGTTTCCATTTAACAAAGGTGGGTCATATCGAAAGTGGTATGGCAACAATGAATTGGTTGTAAATTATGAGAATGATGGAGCTGCAATTAAGGCTGATGTGCTGCGCAAATACACGTATTTGAGTACGCCTGATTTCGTTGTAAAAAACTCAAAAACTTATTTCAACGAGGGGTTAACGTGGTCTGCGCTGAGTAATGATTTTTCGATTAGATGGTTCCCGCAGGGAGCAATTTGTGCTGATAAAGGACAAGGGTTATTTGCAGATAAACACACGCTGTTTTATTCTTGCGGGTTACTAAATAGCTGTGTTTCTCGGTTGTTTCTTAGATTCGTTTCGCCTACTCTGGATTTTAACTGTGGTTATGTCAGAAAAATCCCGTATGGGAAAAAGCCTGAGCAGGAAGAAAAAGTGACTGAAATAGTCAGGGACAGTATACAGTGTTCTCGTCTTGACTGGGATTCCTATGAAACCTCATGGGATTTCAAGCGAAATCCGCTGGTGTGAGGTGAAATAATGAAAGTTGGAATGCGGATTCCCGTGATTGGAGATTTTGATGGTGATAGCAGAGCCGTTAAGGAAAAAGCGAAAAAGTGGAGTTCATTTTCTCAATACACAGATATTGAGGCACTGATGTGCATTCTAAAAAATCGTGAGCTAAAAGCAAACTGCATTAAGAATGTTGACGATTTGAAAGAACAGACTTATCTGCAACCATTACTTGACAACGACGAAGCACCCCCGTATGTTTCCTGCTTTGATTACAATGGTAAAGAGAATATTCCATTGTGGAATATGTATTCAAATGATAAATATGGTGTTAGGATTCAATTCGTTATTCCCCAAGGCGCTAAAGACTTTCATGAATTGCTGATTGACAGAGCGCGCTTTGTAAAAGGATGCAGAAGCGGAGCTGATCCCGTTAATTTTCACTCACAGCTTACCACAGACTTTAATATGCCTTATCCTCTTGTGTGGGTTCACATAGCCACCATGCCGATCGTCTACAAAAGCGATCTGGAGATTGCGAGTTATCAACTACCTGCAAAGAACTTAATCAACTGGACAACGTTAGCGTCGGTGAAATCAGCGGATTGGGAATTTCAAAATGAGATCAGGATTGTTGCTGATTTTCAGCATGCCGATTTAGCAATCAAAGACAAGGTTGAAGTAATCGAAATCCCCAATTTTGATTATTTGCTCATCCCAATCGAGTTTTCAAAATTAGAGAAAATAGTAATTACTTTTTCTCCGTGGATGCAAGAACAGACAAAACAAATGGTATCTGAAAGCATTAAACAGTTAGATTTGGACTGCATATGCGACACAGAAAACAGCCAATTTGACAAGCTAATTAGGCGAAAATAGCCGCAAAGGAGAAACGCTATGCCATATTTAGAAACTGTCCAAGAGATTCTGGATGATGGCACATCGCTTAGCACAAACTTGGTACTATCTTGGAACGAACTTAGAACCAACTTGCGTGTAACTTGCGGAAAACTTGCGACTAACTTGCGACCTGACACGCAAGATCAGTATTCAAGTTGTAGGAGGAAATATTGATATGGGAAAACTGATTTCCGAGAAATATGCTGCTCCGCAGCACAAAAGCAATCTCCGCAACATCCGCGGAACCTTTGCCGCCGAGGGCATGACGATCAGCAAATCCACCCGCAGCAATCTTGACCGCATTGCCAGCGGCCAGACCAGCTACCAGCAGGTCTTGACCGAGCTACGGGCGAAGTACGAAAAGAGAGGATAACGCCATGTTCTCCAAATATGACGTCTACACCACAGTACAGTCTATGTACTGTTATCCGGACAGCGATGTTCTGAAAAATAAGCTGAATATCCGCGACAAGGCAGAGCTGAAACAGGCGGAGGAAGAGTTCACCGCCGTTAAGCAGCTTGTTTTGCTGCAAGAGCCGATGAAGGGACGCTTTACGAAAACGCATCTCCTGCGGATTCACCGTTTTCTCTTTGAAGACGTTTATCCCTTCGCCGGTCATATCCGCAGAGAACAAATCAGCAAGGGTGATACAATGTTCTATCCGCCGGAGATGATCGACCGGCAGTTAGGACGCGTCTTTGATGAGATCCACGCAAAGAAGCTGCTGTCAGAACAAGATTCGGAAAAGCAGATTCAGAACCTCTCTCATGTGATGACGGAGTTGAACATCATTCACCCGTTCCGTGAGGGCAACGGACGCAGCATCCGTGAGCTGATCCGCTGCATGGGATTGGAATACGGTCTGCGCCTGAACTGGGGCAACACCGACCGTGATACACTGATCGACGCCGCGATTGCCTCAGTGGATGATGATATGGCGTTCTGCGATGTCCTGACGCAATGTTTGGAAACGGAGGAATAAGCAATGGGAAGACTGATTTCCGAGAAATATGCTGCTTGGCAAGCCGAGTGCGAAGAGCGCTTCCAGCAGCTCAAAAAGAACGAAGAAGAACTCAACCGCATTTTCATTGACATTTACGGTTTGCAGGACGAGTTGACGCCGGATGTGGCGGACAAGGATGTGACCGTGCATCGCGTGTTCACTAGCCGTGACGATGTGCCGGAGTCCATGAAGGGCAGCAGCTATGTCCGCACCATGCGAGACGAGATCGTCTCCCTCATCTCCTATGCCGTGGGATGTATGTTTGGACGCTACTCTCTGGACGTGGATGGGCTTGCCTACGCGGGCGGCGAATGGGACGCAAGCAAGTATAAGACCATCATCCCGGACAGCGACAACATCATCCCCATCTGCGATGACGAGTATTTTGACGATGACATTACCGGACGTTTCGTGGAGTTTGTCCGCAAGGTCTATGGCGATGATACGCTGGAAGAAAACCTCAAGTTTATTGCGGACGCGCTAGGCGGAAAGGGTACGCCCCGCGAGGTGATCCGTAGCTACTTCCTGAATGACTTCTACGCCGACCACCTGAAAACCTATCAGAAGCGCCCGATCTACTGGCTCTTTGACAGCGGCAAAAAGAATGGCTTCAAGGCGCTGTGCTATATGCACCGCTATCAGCGTGATCTTCTCGCTCGTCTGCGCACTGACTATGTGCATGAACAGCAGGAGCGTTACCGCACCCAGCTTGCCCAGCTCGGTGACGCCATCGACCATGCCAGCGCATCCGAGCGTGTGAAACTGACCAAACAGCAGAAGAAGTTCCAAGATCAAGCGACAGAGCTGCAAAAGTACGAGGAAAAGGTTCACCATCTTGCCGATCAGAACATCGAGATCGACCTTGATGACGGCGTGAAGCATAATTATGAACTGTTTGCCGACGTGCTGGCGAAGATAAAGTGAGGTAAAACAAAATGTCTGTTAATAAACTCAAAGTGATGTTAAGCTATATGCGTGAAAAGAACGACGGCAATGATCCGAGTGCCGCCGACTACGGAATAACCAGCGAAGAGCTTTGGGATATAATTGATGCCTGTCAGGATGAAGGTCTCATTAAAGGCGCACGATTTACTCGCGGAGGTCCCGGCAACCCTATACTGATTTGTTTCACAGACGGAATCAAACTCACGGTGAAGGGATTGGAATACCTTGATGAACACTCTACCGCTATGAAAGCGTATAAAGGTTTGAAGGAGCTTAGAGATTGGCTCCCATTCTAAAAGAGATACGCAAAGGAGGACTACAAAATGTCCACAGAATCTATTCAATTTAATTTGCGAGAGCGTTTTGCAGCCCCCTTGCCGGAGTTCTATCGCCGCAGAATCATCTTCTGGAAGGACGAGGATTGGGAGTTTGAGAAGGACGTTGACGAGCTGAACTTGGAAGGTGTCAAGATCATCAAGCTGACCGGCACAAACAATTTTGCTGTCAAGAAGCTGCTTCTTCATGACGATTTAGAGAGTGATTACCTTGTCTACTGCCCGATTACATACACCGGTGACGAAGATAATTGGCTTCAGGACATTGAATATTACAGCGAGTCCTTCCGCGCAGATTTTATCTCGATGCAGATGGACGAGTTGAATATCGAAAAGTCTGCCGCCATGCGGAAGACGGTCAAGCTCTATGCCAAGTTTCTTGAGAACAAGGAACGTCGTCAAAAGCTGCGCAAGATCGGGCGGGACTATCAGACGCCGCTCCAGCTCCACATTGACATTATGGCGGTTCTCGCCGGTCTGAGCGAAGGGTCTGCGCAGGATGTCATCATCGCCGTCCTTGCTGCAGGTCTCGATAAAGAGACGAACAGCGTCTTGCAGAATATCCGCAAGTTTGGCAGTATTGAAGCCTTCTGGCAGCTTGCGCGGAAATACACCGGCTACATTGAGGAAGAGGACAAGCCTCTGGGCTATTTTGCAGCGCACGTTCTGCTGACCGCGCTTTCTCAGACAATGAACGCCTCCGTCCTGAAAGGCTTGGAGCGTTTTGTTTCCGAGACCAACAAGGCGTACTGTTACAGCATCGTCCATGAATGGCGTTCCCGCGAGGACAACGAGGATTTGTACGAGCTGTGCCGCACCGTGGAGAACGAATTGCAGCTCCCGACGCGCTTTGACAAGTTTGAACCCGAAACGCTGATCACAGGAGATGTCTTCCCGTGCATCAACGAAAGCATCCTGAAACAGCTCTTTGCCGAGATCAGCGACCATGTTGTGAAAGTCGATCTCATTAGGAAGGTCTGTGAAAACAGACGGACAGCCGGATGGTACAAGCGGTTTTCGGATTACTTTGACTGCCTTTTCTTCATCGGAAAGATGCAGACCTTCTATCAGGAACACGGCGGCGGATTCCATATCGTCGAGCCGAAGAAAATCTGGAAGCTCTATACGAGTGATCTCTACCGTATGGATGCCTACTATCGCCACTTCCATTATGCCTTCGGCAATTCCCTCAAGAACGCAAATGATGTTCTGGAAGACAGCTTGAAGCACTCGACGGAGTTTGTTGAGGCGCTGTATCAGAACTGGTTCCTGCGGGAACTGACCTCTTGCTGGACGAATGCGGCGGCAGAAGACCTCGCCTCTCTGGGCTATGTCTCAGAGATCGAAAAGCAGCGGGATTTCTATAAGAGATACGTCGTTCCTGCAAGCAGCAAGAACACCCGTGCATTTGTGATTATCTCGGACGCGCTTCGTTATGAGGTTGCCTCCGAGCTTTCGGAGCGCATCGTCCGCACCACAAAGGGAACTGCTGAATTGGAGTCGATGCAGGCAATCTTCCCGTCCATCACGAAGTTTGGTATGGCAGCTCTCCTTCCGGGAAGGAGCATTTCCGTGAACGACAGTATGGACGTTCTCGTTGACGGAAATCCCACCCGTTCCACCGTGGAGCGAAACACGATCCTGAACGCGACGCCGAAAGCCAGCGTTGCCATTCAATACAATGACCTTCTGAACATGAAGAAGGATGAACGGCGGGAGCTGGTTGCCGGAAAAGATGTAATATACATCTACCACAACTCTATCGACGCCATCGGAGACAAAGCCCCTACGGAGTCCAAAGTCTTTGACGCCTGCGAGACGGCAATTCAGGAGCTTTCCGGTATCCTGCGTATCATCGTGAACGAACTGAGCGGAACAAATATTTTCATTACGGCGGATCACGGTTTCCTCTATACCTATAAGCCGCTGAGTGAGAGTGACAAGATCGACCGAAAAGCCTTCTCTGGCAACGTGTATGAGCTTGGACGGCGTTATGCGCTGACCGCTCCTGACACAACGGCTGATTTCCTGCTTCCCGTCAATCTGGAACGGGAGCTGGACGGAGCGCCCATCAAGGGCTATGCCCCGCAGGACACCATCCGCATGAAGGTTCAGGGCGGCGGTGAAAACTATGTCCACGGCGGTATCAGCTTGCAGGAGCTTGTCGTGCCTGTGATCGCCTTCAAGAATCTCCGCACGAGCAACAAGAATTATGTTGAAGTTAAGAACGCGGAGCTGAAGCTTCTGAGCGAAAGCCGCAAGATTTCCAACCTGATCTTCTCGTTGGAGTTCCACCAGCGTCAGCCTGTGGGCGATAAGATTCAGCCCTGCACCTACTCCATCTACATGACGGACGATGAGGGCGTGGTGATCAGCGACCGGCAGACGGTCATCGCGGATAAAACCAGCGATAACGCGGCAGATCGCGTGTTCCGTGTCCGGTTCAATCTGAAAGCCGGAACGTATGATAAGAAGAAAGTCTACCGTCTGGTGATCGCAAACGAGATTGACGTGGAAGAGATCGAGTTCCACATCGACATCGCGTTTGCGGACGATTTTGGCTTTGACCTGTGAGGTGGCAAGAATGGATGAGCAGAGAATGACCGGAGAAACCGGCGATAAAAACGCAGTGATCGACCGAAAACTGCGGCAGTTCTTTGACGGAAAGATCGTCCGGAAAGACCTGACGAAGAAGATCAAGGAAGGCGCAAATGTGCCGGTCTATGTCCTTGAGTTTTTGCTTGGTCAGTATTGCAGCTCGGATGATCCTGAGGTCATTGAAACCGGCGTGGAGAATGTCAAGCGCATCTTGGCGGACAACTATGTCCGCCCGGACGAGGCGCAGAAGATCCTCTCCATGCTGCGTCAGCGCGGGATGCACACGGTCATTGACAAGATCACTGTCAATCTGAATATGAAAAAGGATACCTATGAGGCGGAGTTCTCCAACCTTGGTATCAAGAATATCCCTATTTCAGAGGACTATCCCGCAAAGTTTGACCGGTTGCTCTGCGGCGGTATCTGGTGCATTGTGCAGCTCGAATATGAGTTTCTGGAAGAAGAGAAAAATGCCTCTCCTATCCACATTCGCAAGCTGACACCAATCCAGATGCCCCATGTGGACATTGAGGAATTGAAGGAAGGCAGAAAGAACTTCACCGAAGAAGAGTGGCTTGAGATCATGCTGCGCTCCTGCGGTTATGAGCCGGATAAGCTGAATGACCGCGAACGCTGGCTGCTGCTTGCCCGTATGTTGCCACTTGTTGAGAACAACTTCAACCTCTGTGAGTTAGGTCCGCGAAGCACCGGCAAATCCCATATCTACAAAGAAATCTCCCCGAACAGCATCCTTGTTTCCGGCGGTCAGACTACCGTTGCCAATTTGTTTTACAACATGGGCAGAAAAACGGTCGGCTTGGTTGGCTTGTGGGACTGCGTGGCGTTTGACGAGGTTGCCGGTATCAACTTCAAGGACAAAGACGGCATCCAGATCATGAAGGACTATATGGCGTCCGGCTCCTTTGCCCGTGGCAAGGAAGAAAAAGCCGCAACCGCTTCTATGGTCTTCGTCGGAAATATCAATCAGAGCGTGGATGTGCTGCTGAAAACGTCCAGCCTTTTTGACCCATTCCCTCCCGAAATGGGAACGGACACGGCGTTCCTTGACCGTATGCACTGCTATATTCCCGGCTGGGAGATACCGAAGTTCCGTCCGGAGCATTTCACCAACGACTACGGCTTCATCACCGACTATCTGGCAGAGTTCATCCGTGAGCTTCGCAAGGAGCAGTACGGCGATGCGCTGGACAAGTATTTCCGCCTTGGCAAGAACCTCAATCAGCGTGACACCATTGCAGTCCGCAAGATGGTTGGTGGCATGATCAAGCTGCTTTATCCGGACGGGGAGTTTACGAAGGAACAGCTTGAAGAAATCCTCAAGTTTGCGCTTGAAATGCGCCGCCGCGTCAAGGAACAGCTCAAGAAACTGGGCGGCATGGAGTTCTACGATGTCAATTTTTCGTACATTGACAACGACACCTTTGAGGAACATTTTGTTTCCGTTCCCGAACAGGGCGGTGGAAAACTGATCCCCGAAGGAATGTGCAATCCCGGTCAGGTCTATACGGTTTCACAGGGAAAGAGCGGTATGATCGGCGTCTTCCGCCTGGAATCGCAGATGCTTCCCGGCAACGGCAAGTTTGAGCGGACAGGACTGAACTCTGACGGCAAATGCAAGGAGGCGGCGAACACTGCTTTCAACTATCTGAAAGCGAACGGGAACCGCATCAGCGGCGCGATCAGCACGACAACGAAGGACTATATCATCAACTATCAGGATTTGCAGGGCATCGGTATGACCGAAAAACTTGCGCTTCCCACGCTGATTGCGCTCTGTTCGATTGCGCTTGGAAAGCCGACTCTCAGCAGTCTTGCGGTGCTGGGCGAAATCAGCATTGCGGGAACCATGCTCAAGGTGGACGAGCTTGCAAACGCCCTTCAGGTCTGCCTTGATAGCGGTGCAAAGAAGGTGCTGCTGCCTATTACATCGGCGGCTGATCTCGGACTTGTCCCAGCAGATTTGATCGGCTGCTTTAATCTTGTGTTCTATCAGAGCGCAGAAGACGCGGTATATAAGGCATTGGGCGTTGAGTAATTCCGATCAAAAGAGGTGAGAACAATATGCGCTGTCCGTGGTGCGGAAGTTCGGTTATGAGACGCGGGTCGCAGTGGGAATGCGGCTGGTGCGGAGACTTTGGAAGTCTGCAAAGAACACCGGCAAAAAAGTCACAGAATACGGCACAGATCACGTTGACCCTCTCCTTCGTCTATCATGTTGACCTCCCCGAAACTTGGAGCGATCTGAAAAAGGCGCTGGGTCAGCTTGCGCCCAAGAACACCTTGCTTTCTCAGCTTCTCGGAAAAGTGCTGCTGCACAACATTTCCACCGGAATCCAGCACGCAGGAGCGTTGCCGGACGAGAAAAAGGCGGAGGAACTGCGGACATTTCTACATAATACTCTTGACCTGAATCTGGGTGAAAGCGCAGACGAGATCATGCGCGATGTAAAACGCGGCGTTCTGTTCCGAGAAGAAGCCGCCCTTTCCGAAACGGACTGCGGTACGTTCTGGACAGAACTACTCTCAACGCGCCCGGTGGAAGACTACTATAACCGCGTCGATCCGGACGGCTTGTTTGAGCTTTTCTCCGAGTTGTCCTCTGCCTATGCCTACTTCGGCGGGAAAAAGGATGAGGAGATGGGGCAGGCGCAGGACTATCAAAATGCGCTGGAAGAAGCTTTTAACACCCATTGGCAGAACAAAGTGCTGCTGCATCCGGACGTAGAGCGCGCAAAACGCCTCTTGGCGCAGGGCAAGTTTCCGGATTACGAGGATATTTGCCGCGAGATTTTACTGGTCGAATACCCGGAGGAAGTCCCGCATGAAACCGCCGAGGATTTCAATGAGTTGTCATGGAAGCGCATTCTGGACAATGTGTTTGCAGACGACCCGGAAAAAGGGATGGAGATGTGGCGGCGGCTTCTGGACATCGCAGAACCGTCTCTGAAAACCGACGCTAAAACTGCCGAAAAACTTCTCCCGGATTGGGATTGGCTGGAGTCTCCAACGGACGATCAGGCGCTTCCGCTTTTGGTCGCGTTGGATGACAAGCGGTTTGTATCACAGCTTTTTGAAAGCGCGTACCTCGACAGATTGCAGTTCAATGTTCTGGAGATCTGTCGGGATTGTGGGGAGGAAACGCTGGCGCGGCATTGTATGGACCTTGCACTGAAAAATCACTGTCTGGATGAGCAGTGGAGGAAGCGGTATACACAGGTCCTTGCGGCTGCACCTTCTTCAAAACGCACAAAGCCACCTGCCCGTGCACTTGCAAGACCGCCCGTCAGTACACCGGCAAAGCCGGCTGGCGAAAGCTATTATCAGTTCTGCAATGTGCAGTTCAAGGAGGATGGAGCAACATATGCCTATCTGGCCGTGGGAATTTCGCTGAAAGCAGGCGATTTTGTAGTCGTTCCGATCGGCGATCATCAAGAAGAAAAGCTTGCTCGGGTGACAGAGGTGTTCGTTTGCAGCACACAGAATGCGCCATATCCGCCGGAGAAGGCGAAATTTGTGCTCCGCAAGTCTGAACGGACAGCCTTTCCGGAACGCAAAAAGCCGCAGCATCCTGCTCCGAAGCAGGCAGCCGCGCCAGCACCGACTGAATCGAAGCGCACAGTTCCGCCTGCACAGTCCGCACCGATTGAAAATCCGCAGAAGTCTGCGCCGACTGTACAATCGGCAATCACACCGCCGATCGTCAGCCAGACGCCTACGGAGCCAGAAATAACCGAAAAGAAATCTACGCTGTCAAAGAAGCCGTTTCCGCTTGGAAAGCTCATCGCGGCTGTTCTGGCAGTAGCCGTGATTGCTGGTATCTCAATTTCCCTCTCAAGCCGCAATAAGCAGAGAGCGGCAGCTTACGAAGCCGCCCTTCAAGAGCTTTCAAATGGAAATTACACTTCTGCCGAGCAGGACTTCTCTGCGCTTTCCGGCTATCGGGATGCGGCATCGCTGTCCGTCTACTGCAAGTACGCCGATATGTACAAAGACAGGACGGACTACGCAGGCGGGCAGGATGAATTGGCGAACATCACACTGCAATATGACACGGGCTGGCAGCAGAATATTGACGCGCTGGAAACCCGCGTTAAAAGCTATAAAGCGGAGAAAGACGCCGCCGAGGAAGCCGAGCGTCAACGCATCGCTGCGGAGAATGCCGCGAAGCGGGAGCAAAGTCTGAAAGACCAGTATTCCGGGAAATTACCTGTGGATGGTATGCCCGTGAGTTGCTTGAAGTACACGTCACTCGGATCACCCACCAAAACCGAAAAGTGTCAGTTCTATGACAGCATGGATGTCCATAGACGATACAAAATCCTGCATTGGTATAACAGTGAGGGACAGACCGTAGCATACTGTCATTCTCATCAGCCAAAGGGTGAGTATACAGAAGTCATTTATGCCTTCACTTATTATGAGACGCCCATCGGTCGTCCCAACTCTGCCCCTGCTTGGACGCCGCCGAGTACATCGGGCGGTAGCAATTCCGGAAGCGTCCGGGATGACTACGACAATCCAGAAGACCTCTGGGAAGATAACCAAGATTGGTATGAGGACGAAGATGAAGCATGGGATGAGTGGGAGAATGGTTAGGAGGTTATTTTATGGATCTGCAACGAGCAAAAGAACTGTTATCCGGCTTGGCAGACGGCGTTGATCCGCTGACAGGAGAGGTTTTGCCGGAAGATCATGTGTGCAACAAAGCAGAAATCATTCGGGCGTTTCACTGTGTTCTGAAAGCGCTTTCGGGAAAGGCGTCGAAGCCGCAGCCTGAGAATGCGGGCAAACCCTGGAACGATGCAGACGACGCGGTCCTCTGCCAGATGTTCGATGCCGGAGGCAGCAGAAAGGAAATGTGTGCCTACTTCAAACGCTCGGAGGGCAGCTTAGCCGCGCGGCTGGTGCGATTGGGTAAGATTTCTGACCGGGCAGAATTCAGAAATAAATAAAAAGTTGTATTGAAAATGAGGAGAGAAAGATGAAAGCCGGAGAAGTCTGTATTAACGATATATTTAATGGGGCCAGACTGATTGAGGTGCCGTTTTACCAGCGCGCTTATGTCTGGAAGGAAGAACAGTGGGAAAGATTTCTTACGGACATGGAATATGTGTCAGACACTCAGAGACATTATTTTCTTGGGTCTATCATTTTGAAAAATGGCGAGACGCCAAATATGACAGACGCATTTTCCAGTCGAAAGATCATCATTGATGGTCAGCAGCGGCTTACAACGCTGATCCTGTTCTTTAAGGTTCTCTGCCTGAAAGTGGGATGCAACGGATATTTTGATCATGACTTCCGTTTCTCAAATGGAGATATTGCCATGCAGCACGGCAGAAACGACAGCTCCGCGTTCAAACTGGTAACGAGCCAGAATACGGCCGGAGAAATCAAAAACACAACACCGCCGTCGTCCATTATTGCGGCTTACAATTTCTTTATGCAGAAGGCTGATCCTGCAAGGATCAATCTTAACGTTATCAAGCAGAATGTTCAGTTTGTCTCTGTTGACTTGGTAGATAGCGAGGATGAACAGCAGGTTTTTGATACGATCAACTCGTTGGGTGTGCGCCTTACGACGGCAGAGCTTCTGAAGAACTATTTCTACAGCCGTGACAATGTCCGGGAATACGAAGAAAACTGGGTTTCTGTTTTTGAGAAAGACGCAGAGTGCAAGCAGTATTGGGATCAGGAAATTGAGACTGGTCGTATCAAGCGTTCCCTCATTGATATTTTCTTCGACGCATATTTCCAACTCCTGATTCAAAACAAAGACTATGCGGTTTCTGTTTCGGATAAAATCGCATACGCCAGAGTAGATCATCTTGCAAAGTCATATCAGGACTTTATAGACAAGTACTGCGCAAAAGATAAAAACGTGGTGCTGAAGCATATGGCTGACTATGCAGCATGTTTTGCAGAAACGTTCCGTCCGGATTCCTGTGAACGCAGTGTCCCTTCCGATTATAGTATGGAACGTATGAACGTAATCATATTCGGACTCAAGAATACGACTGTAATTCCATATGTCCTTTACGTTGCCAAAGAGATTCAAAATCCGGATAGCCGCAATGAAATATTTGCGGTATTGGAAAGCTATATTATGCGCAGGATGATTGTTCGCGCAACAACAAAGAACAGCAACAATTTGTTTGCATCTCTGATTCTCAACAATGTACTTGATGCCGCAACGTTAAAAGAGAGACTATCCAGAAACGGCGATGTGACGACTTACTTCCCGGATGATAGCGAACTGCTGCTGGGATTCAAAGAATCCAAATTAATCAATTTGCAATCAAAGGGCGTCCTTTATATGATGGAATCGGCAATTCAGCCTGCAAACGCTGCGATGGTTCTTTTGGGATTCAAAGGTTACAGCTTGGAGCATCTCATGCCGAAGAAATGGAGAAACAATTGGGCGCCATGCGAAACGGAGGAGCTTGCGAAGGAACGTGATTCCCGCTTACTTACACTTGGCAATCTTGCAATTATTCCGCAGCCGCTCAATGCGTCGATTCGGGATGCAAATTGGACGGTAAAGAAAGCCGGAAAAGGAACAGCAAATCCTGGACTTGAGTTATGCGCCAGCGGTCTGCTTACCATCCATGACGTATTAAAAGAGCCGGAATGGACCGAGGGAAAAATAGACGCTCGTGCTGATTGGCTGTTTGAGCAGGCAAAACGGATATGGCAGGCTTAATTCTTTCGCGATGAAGCTTTGCCGCTGCAATTCCTGCTCCGCTATAGACAAAGAATACGCGGCCGGTGCATCCACCGACCGCGTAATTTTATATTTTGGAGTCGCGGAGCCACTGCTGGAATTCCTCCAGCGAGATGATCTCGCGGTCGCATTTTTTCTTTTCTTCTCGGGCTTTCTCGCTCCACGCATAAAACTGCTCATCGGTGATGCGCCCGGCTTTGATCCACGCGAAGCGCTTTTTATACTCCTTGCGGTACGCCTTGAAAATCGGGTCGTCGGTCTGCTTTTTTGTCCACTGCCGGAACGCGCCGATCTCGCGGCAGCGCTGTTCGCCGTACTTTACCGGGCGCTCGCAGTACTCCGCGCTCACACGGCCGGTCTGCGGGAACCAGCGGCCGCAGTTCTTGCAGCGGCGCACCGTCACGCCGCGCTCGACGCAGCTTCGCAGCGAATAGTCGATCATGTCCCGCACGGCGGACGAGTACAAAACAGGCGCACAGCGGCCCGGCTCGACCGGTTCAAAGCTCAGCGGAATCGGCTCAAATCGGAACAGCTCCGGATCTCTCGGCTGGTCATAATGATAGTTTTTCGCTGCCTGTTTCTGCGGTTCACGACCGGCGGAGTCCACGTCCAGCACGCATTCCAAAAACTTCTCGACCTGCTTCCTTGTCTCTGAAAACTGCTTTGCAAACTCCTTTAGATCCAAAGCAATCGCCTGAATCTCCGCTTGATCGAAGCCATTAACGGAAATGCAGCCGAAGCAGCGCGTATATAAAAGGCGAAAGTAAATGTGCTTCTCAGCCAGCATACCCAACTCCACCATCGCGGCTGTATGCGCTCCGAGGTCACTGCTTTCGACGAAGTGTTCCCAATTCACGCTGATGCGTTCCAGCATCGGCGTGATTTCTTTTTCATCCAATTCCAGAAACGTCAGCAGACTTTCCAAAAACGGAAGTTCTAACTGCTTGGACGGCAGGCCCTGCATTCCAAACGCATCGTTTTCAAAAAACTCCCTCTCACCGGAGAAATACATCTTCGCATACCACATAGCTCTCACCTCAAATATGGACTAATTGTAAATTATAAATGAAATAGTCTTGACAAATATGTAGCTCTATGTTACCTTAAAACCAGAAAGCTGTCTAAATCATTTTATCATAGTCTAACACCGCATAGACAGCTTGTCAACGGAAAGTTGCCCTGTACCTTGAAAATTTCACACCCATCTCCAAAGACGATACTCGCCAGGGAAGTATGCCGCGACGCTGCGAAAGCAGCCAGCATACCAAGGCGAAGCCAACGCCGTGTGCGTCAACAAAAGGCCGCAGGACAGGAACGGGTATGGAGGATGGCAGTAAAAAAGTGAAAAAACCGTCCGGCTGCTGCAACAGTCGGACGGCGCGCCGCGTTTCGGAAAACACGGACGGTAACTGTGTTCAGTCTAACAGAGGGACCTCCGAAATGCAAGTTTAATCTCTGAATTTTCTAAAATCACATGGAGGTAAAAAAGGCTTTGAACACATCAAGCATCAAAAATTTTGACGAGCTGCCGCTGTTTCTCAACGCGCAGC
>UMFP01058656.1_pt1 | contig 19480 bp, 13 predicted proteins | sample 1965031 | NCBI WGS metagenome assembly UMFP01 (sample SAMEA4836048, study PRJEB28245) | human gut metagenome | biome: gut microbiome; material: fecal sample | place: Denmark | collected 2008
GACTATGTGGTGGTATTTGATCTAAAGTAAGAGTTACTAGGGCCTGCCCACCAGTATTACCAATACGTTCGTATTCATAATTTCTTGGATCATATCCTACTACAAATCTACCTCTTAAGTCTGGAACACTTATATAACCAGCTTTAGTAGAAGCAGTATTATACTTATCTCCAATAGCTTTATATAATTCTGGGTATTCTGCTATACTTACTTGACTTCCATCACAAAGTACATAACCTTCAGGAACTCCAGAACCAGACCATAATTGGATAAGACCAATATCCCCTCCAGCAGTGTTCTCTTTTTTACCCTGTCTACAAGTTACAACTACAGTTTTACCTGATTCATCCTGTATGAAAATTACTTGGCCAAGTTTATCATTATGAGTATTATCGTTTAAGCTCATGATAAGAGTAGTACCAGAGCCAGATACATCTCCCGAGTTTTCCCTAGTATAATTTACATTAACTGGATCACCAACTTTCTTTCCATTGATTACCATTTGTTTAGTAGATACAATAGTAACCTCTTTACTTTCTCCTGTAGGCTCAAAGTATAATTCAGTGGGTGAAACTCTGAAAGTGTATTCATAATTGCCTTCCCCTTTCTTGTGGATAAGCTTTACTTCTTTAGTTGACCCATCTACAGCTTCTACTGTTAAGATCTGAACTATATCTTTGTCCGTAGCATTCTTTTCTTCTGGTGTTACCGTTATAACAGTCCTACCTGAACCTTGATTCTTGCTTATAGTGAATCCCATTATCTTCTGTATTTCCTTATTTCTTTACGAAGTTCTCTTACTATAGTTTCCTTCAGAACCTTCTTACCACCTACTTGTTCGAAAGCTGGTGCCCATAGGGGTCTTGGAGGTAAATTACCACCTCTAGAACCATATTCCAACATGATAGCTACTTGGTTCAGTGTTCTTTTACTAGTCCTATCACCCTTTCGGGTTTTCTTAAGGTTAGTAGGTATACCTACGTAAGTTCGATTCTTCTGTTTTACTATTTGTACTGATCTCAAATACTGACCCGTATAATTCAAAAGGGTATGCTCTCCATATCGTTTAATAGTATTAGCAGAGTGAGGATCCCAATGGGTTCCTCTTGGGGGAGTACCTGTTCTTAGGCATTTTTTCACAAGTCTGAGAAGTTGATTGCCGAATTTCTCAGTAGCTCTATCATAAGCATTCCTCATGATAGAAGGAGTTTCTGCAATTAACCCCTCAGCTCTAGCCTGTTCTTTTGGGTCAGTATATATCTGTAAGTCTCCCAAGGGAGTACTTATAGTTATGTTTACTGACTTACTTGCCATCTGGATTTTCCTTCGGTTTATTCAAGCCAAGTGAATCCATCATAAGGTTTATGGCTTGCTGTTGTGATTGTAATACTGATACTACATCTTTCCTGAATGAAGCGAATTCTTCATTGAATTGACTACCATTAGTGGGCTCCTTGTTTTCAAACATAGCAAGGATATTATCGCATTCCTTTATTATGTTCTCGTATTTACCTACATTATTAATAATACCAAGAGCCTGTGACCTTTGCAATGATACTTCGTTTACAATATTATTTCCAATTAGAGTGTAGTACACATTGTTATAAATACCCTCATTCCCATCCGAAGGTAAATATACGGTTACTGTACCAATGGAATCTTGAAGAACAATTTCTATAAGATTAGAAAAGCCATCACCATTTTCATTGGCTCTTGGTTTACTTTCTCCTACCTTTACTACTTTAGCTCGGTCAAAGATTGGGTACATTGATCTTCTGTCTCTTTCTAGAGTAAAGACTGAATCTCCTCTTTGTAATGATTTAAATTTCATTTCTTCCATACTGCATTATTTTTATTGATTAGACTTAATCCCATTTGAACCATACTGGGATTCTGTTTCATAAATTCTACTAGGTTCAAGAAATTATAGTATCCATAGATATCTATCAGTCTTTGTGCTTCATCGGCTACTCTCTTTGCTACTTCTAAATTAGGAGCCGGTAGTTGCATTTGGAGAGTAAAGGTTTGTAGTTTATTATCTTCTTCCATGTTTCTTACTAGATTAAAACGAAAAAAGGGAAATACCCACTACAGGTACCTCCCTTTTCCCTAATCAACTTTAATAGAAATTATGCAGTTTTATTACCTAAAGCCTGTACTACCGAGTTAATAATGTTCTGATCTCTTTGAGCATCAACTACTCGATTCAGTCTAGCAATTTCTTGGTCTTTTGCAGTGTTCTCAATCAGACACTTAATCTCTTGCTGGCCTTTCATTACCTCGCAATGATTACGTTCTGCCTGAAGAGCTAATCTGTTTTCGGATTCTCTAACTAAGCTCTTAATTTCACAGCAGCAATTTGACTGTTGATGTTCCATCTGGCAAAGACGGTCCATAACTCGATTGAATCCTGCTCCCATTTGATCACGAGAATCCCGGATATCGGAATTAGTCTTATAACCAAGATCACAAAGGCCACGTTCAGTAGCAAAGCGATTGTTAAGTACTTCTTTACCTACACCCTCTACTTGTCTAGAAACTCCTGCAACTTCAGAAGTAACTCCACGAGCAGCATCAGATATGTCTTTGTAAATACCAGCTTTTGCTTCCTGAACAGTAGATTCCACTTTTTGGATATCAGCTTTTGTGTCATTGATTTTGTCCCACACAGAAACTGCAGCAGCACCAAAACCACCACCTACTAAAGCTCCACCGACAGCACCCCAACCGGAGCCCCATCCTCGATTATTACAACATTCATCACTATAACGATTACGATCCGCAACCACTACAGTACCTTCACCAGATTTAACTTCCATAATGATTTAGTTTTAAAGTTAATAATTAAATTTATCTATCAATAAATGTACTAGTGTTGTGTTTAGGATTAAATTGTCTAGGTGGGCCAAGAAACATCCCAATGATGGGTATTATTCCCCTCTTCAATCCTAAAGTTACCAATTGATAACCATAAACCTCTTACAGAATTATAGGCCCATACATAAACATTATCTCCAATCCCTCTATCCTTAGTAGTACTTTGAATAGAATTCACAGTTATTTTACCTTCTACTGAGTCTACTATAATACCCTCACGTATTAAGCTCATATTATACATAAAGTCAGAAGTATGAGGCATATTAGCCGTATCAAATAATCCCCACGTATCTTGATCATTACCATTTGAAATATTTAAACTTAATTCCAATCTGAAATTATTATTTTTAGCTTCTTGAAGAACTCTGAAAATTACTGTTTTTCCAGATGCCTTCTGTCTATAAGTATCGGCTGCTGTTCTTTCGGTATATCCATTTCCAGTTATATTTGCTATAAACCTGAAGGGGGATTGAGTATCTTGTGTTAATACCAAGCCGATTAATTTATCTGCTATCTCCGAATGGACTCCCTCTATATCGTCTGCAGATAAGGGACTACCATTGTGAGTAGAGATAATATTAAGTACATGTTTATTTACCAATCCATTTGAGGGGGCTGAGAAGGTGAAATCGGTGTAATGCCCATTACCATCTGAGTCAGTAATATAAAACTCATAGACATCTCCTGCTTCTTGAACTATTGTCAGAGTACAAGTTTTATTGGATTCTCCCTGAGTAAAGGTAATAATTCCTGTTCTAGATGAACTACTGTTATTAGTGGCTACCTTATATGTAGCCCCAGCACCTGAACCAGATATAGTAATCCAATCCACATTAGAAGATAAAGCCCAATTAAGGAATTGATTACCATTCTTCCTAGAATATACTCTTACAGGTCTATTGTATGATGAATCTGAACTTGGCCAACCAGAATAAGTAAGAGAAGTACTCCAAGAATCCCCCGAGTTTTCTCTAATACCAAACTCATAAGTTGAAGCACTCTGTTGTACAGTTTGTACTAACTCTCTATCTAAGCCATTAGGTTGATTAGCTCTGATTGTAAGAGTTCTGCTTGCAGGCTTTGAATGCTCAGGTATGGTAATAGTTACTTTAAAGTAATAACCACTCACATTAGTAATAGTTTCGGTTACTCCGGATGGCAAAATAAGAGTAGGTTTAATAGCTTCGGTAGAACTTAAAGAACCGTTAACATATCTAGACCTATAACTTTTTATATAAAAAGAAGTATTACCTCCTTTACCTTCAACAGTACCAATGGATAAAGTACTAGTTTTATAACCACTATTCTGTTGAGTACTATGTTCAAATACTATACCGCTACTAGGATAAGTTACCTCAGCCGAATTCTGTGTAATGGTTAAATATACAGGAGTTGCCGTATCATAAGTAAACTTAATCTTAAAAGTTCTAGGTGATGAGTTAGGGTTTGGTGCTACACTAATACTACATCCACTAGAAGTTTTACCAGAGATGGTAATATCAGATGAAGTTCCCTCAACTACTTCAGCTGAAGTATAAGTAGTTCTAATGTTTTCTATATAAGTTCCGTTTATATATTTATCATAATTGGCATTTACTGTCAATCTAAATCCTGAACCAGTTCCAGGTACATTTTTAGTAGTTGGGTCTATAGACAGGTGATCTACATAAGTTACTTGGCCTCCTTCCTGAGAAATTGAGATAGTCTGGTCTGTAGCAGTTGGGAAATCGAAAGTAACCGTAAAATTTCTAGCAGAACCACTATTACTTGGGATAGAAATACTATTCCCACTAATAGAAGCCGGACTAGAAACTATTACTGTAGCCGTTTCTGATTCTGTATAACTACTTCCTTGACCATTCCAAGTATAACTTCTACTTGCACTCTTAGCAGTTACATTAGATTGACCTCCACTGTAACTGAAAGAAGTTTTATCTACTCTACAGTTGTAACTCCATGAAGAATAAACCTTACTACCTGCTGCTTGGGTAAAGGTTGCTTGTATAGTTTTACCTGAATACTTCTGAGTCCAAGTTACAGTAGTTGATTTACTATTAGTAGATGTATTGTTAGGTACGATTCTACCGTTATTACCGTCGTAGTCTGTGGTATACCAAGAACCTTCCGAAGTTTTAGTGACATCATTCGCCAAACTTTGAGAGATAGTAGTATTAACACCGTTTACTTGCTTAACTCGATTAGAAGCATATGAACCAAAGGGGTATGTACCTCCAGTAGCTGGAGCATTAAAAGAAGGATTACCATTCGGATCCCACTGGAATGTATAAATCCATTGCTCGGCATTGATATCCTCTAACTTGACACATTCATTGTTACCGTAGCTAGCAGCATTACTAATTACAATAACCTTGTCAACATTGGAGTCCTTACCATTATTGAGTGCTAACAACTCAGCCTTGGTAGGGCACTCATTAGAGGTCTTACCAAGGCCGGTCTTATTCAGAATAGCACTCCAAGTTGCTATTTCTGCCATATTACTTATTGTTTAATTGTTTCTTAAAGTCTTCGAATTCTTTTCTCAATAACTTAACTCCTTCGAGAGCCATGACACTGAGCATTTCATATTCTACCACTTTTACCTTTACATATTCCTGACCGTCTTCTCCGATGAAAGTTTCGAATCTGGATTGGTTAGGTACTTGAGAAGCAGGTATAGTATTCTCTGATACCAACAGAGGTTCAATTTCCTCTAAGCTCTGAGCAATAGTTCCCACTTGGTATTTACCATTCATCTTGAAGTGAACTGTAGGTATATTGCAGATTTGGTCCAGAGTATGGTTCAAATTCTCTACTTGAGATTTTAATCTACCATCTGATTCCTTCCAGAAACCAGAAGCTGCAGTAGTTTTAGCAAATACTACTTGGTCTGTAGTAGCCAATCCTAATTGAGCTCTAGTTACATTATGAGGATTATCTCTTCTGTTTGCATGGGTATTTAAGTCGGTCTGAGCTTTTGTACCTGCGGCCTTAGCATCTGCAATAGCAGTAGCTTGAGCAGTAGATACTGGCATATCTGCTGGAGCTAAGTTCTGTACATTACCTAAACCTACTTGAGCTTTGGTTACATTGTGAGGGTTACTCTTATTGCCAATATGAGCATCTAAGCTTTCCTTAATTACTTTGTCAGAATCCTGGATTAATTTCTCTAATGCAGTTTTAGCAGCATCAGTATAAGCCTTAGCTTCATTCAAAGCATTGGTAATATCTCCATTCAGACCAGAGTTAAGTTTATTGAACATCTCCCGAGTCAATACTCCAGCTCGATTAGCATTAGCAGCTAAAATTTCTAATGTCTGTGTAGTAGCTTCACCATATACTCCATCAGCTTTAGTAGATTTACTAATCTGTACCCAAACTTTATCCGTATTCTGAACTACTCCTTTACCAGAAATTATAATAGTACCCGGGATAGAATCAAACAGTTTCTTATCTGCTGCAGTTTGTACACCTGCTAAGTCTTTGGTAGCAGCTGGGATAGGTTGATTATAAGTATTTACATTTGCAGTATTACCAAAATCTGAACATTCGAAATTTAATCTAACTTCGGTAGCATTTCTAGTCCAAGTTCTGTCATCCTTAATATGAGAATAAAACTTTAGATTATCACTCAGAGATTTTCTCCAATCAGCTAAAGCTTTACCCTTACCTCCATCATAAGCAGTACCAGTAACTTCTCCAAGTATCAGTGAAGAAGTATTACTATCTACAAACTGAGTACCTGACCAACGGAATTGATAAGAGGGTTCATCCTGGGTAATATTCAAATATATCTTACCTGATTCTCCAGTAATAGGATTAGCATGATCTGGGTCAGAATATAATTTAATATTGCTCAGCTTTCCAGTTTCACTGACATCATAAGTAGCATAAACTTCGATAACATCATCAACATAAGAAGGCAATTGACTAGAAGGTACTAAGCCATTACCATCCAAAGAAGCAAATCCATTAGCCTTACCCTTAGTTGCTACGAAATCATCATGCTTCTTTTCTAAGTTATTGATATTAGTTTGTAACTTATTCTCAAGAGCAGTATCTGCAGCAGCTCTGGCTTCTTCTTCTTCCTGAATCTTTTGCATCTGAACCTGGTCGTATTCAGCACGAGCATCTGCCTCTTCTTTGATAGCCTGAGTAAATTTGGTGTCTAATGCCTGGTCAGCTGCTTTTCTATCCTCGATTTCTTGAGCAAGGGAAGCTTCGGAAGAATTCTTCAAGGCTTCAATGGCATCTTTTCTGTCTTGGATTTCCTTAGCAATCTGCTGGGGTAAAGTTTCATCCAACTTAACCTTATCAGCAGCAGTCATAGTACCAGCTTTAGTAATTGAAGCTACTGGTAAATCAAAAGTAGTATTATCATCTTTATATATTCCTTTGTTTACAGTTTTTCTGTTTACTGATACTGTAACTTTATTAGCATCTGAAGTTGCTCCTTCTCCAACTACTACAGTCTGAGGAATAGAGTTAAATAACTTCTTATCTGCTGCAGTTTGTACACCGGCTTTCTCAGCAGTAGAAGCGGGGATATCTACAGTGAAATCATTAGATTTCTGTATACCTTCATCGGAGTTATATGTACTTCTACTTATGTTAGTAGTAACCACACTAGCCTTAGGTGTATAACTAGCTCCCGTGATATAATCATTAGGCATAGAATTCCATCTCTTCTTATCAGCTGCTGACTGAAGACCTGCTTTAGCATCTGTAGAAGCAGGGATAGCAAACTTACGAGGCATAGGTTCTCCATAGAGATTACCTTCTCCTTTTACAGAACTCTTAAAGTTTACTTCAGCAGAAGTACCATTGATAACCAAGTTCGAATCAATTTCCGTAACCATAGTTAAGGGTAAAGCTTCTGAAGTTGCTTCTTCTTTCTGAAGACGTTCATCTAAACCATTAGTGATATCATTAAATTTATTCTCAAGAGCGGTATCAGCTGCTTTTCTATCCTCGATTTCTTTATCGATACGTTTACCCAGAGCATTATCAGCAGCAATTCTTGCAGCTTCTTCAGCATCAATATTATCCTGGAGAACTTTATCGGCAGCAATACGCTCATTACGTTCTGTAGTAAGGTCCTGAGTATTCTTGTCTACTTTAGCTTCAATACGAATATCCTCAGCCTTTCTAGCCTCAATTTCCGTATTCAATAGTTCCTTGATTTCAAGATAACCAGTATTCTGATTACTTTGTAATCCCTGAATTAATTCTAGATTACGTTGAATATTAGCAGTATTCTTAGCAATTAATTCATCCTGAGCCTGAGCCTTTGTTAATAATTCAGAACGAGTTTCTGTTACGAAAGTTCTCAGTTCACTTACTGTAGCATTAAGAGTAGTACTTAATTCAGTAAACTTCTGAGTAACTTGTTCATCAGCTGCAGTTCTATCGGAGATTTCCTTATCTATAATACCTTTAAGTTCAGTCAGCTTATTAGTAATTGTAGTTGCAAAGTTAGGATCATCTCCCAATGCTTTTGCAATCTCTTCTAGTGTATCTAATACTCCAGGAGCAGAACCAATAACCTTTTGGATTGCAGCTTCTACTTGTTCGGCATTCTGATAGTTAGAATCGTTTTCCAACTGAGATACCTTAGTAATGTAGTTAGCAAATTCCTGGATATTATCTAACTTAGCTTTTAATAAGTCGGTAAAGTCATTTGAAGAAAGCTCTTTGCCATCTACTTTATCAACCTTTCGGTCATTCAAGTTTTCAACAGCCTGAACTCTATCTGATACTTCCTGAGTAATCTTATTCTCTAACAGAGTGGCTGCCTGAGTACGATTAAGGGTTTCGGTATCAATATTATTCTGAAGCTTGGTATCTTCTTGTAGTCTACTTTGAGCCTCATCATTGATATCTTTAGATATAGCTACCAAATCATCTTTGTGATTTTCCATAGCTGTAGTCAGAGAATCCTTAAGAACTTGTTCAGCAGCCTTAGCTCTTTCTACTTCGGTTTGGATAGCAGTAGTGTTATTAGTTACTTTCTCCCTGAGCTCATCTAAAGAACCGGTTACTCCACTATTGAGACTATCTATTCTGGTGCTTAAAGCATCATCACCTGCCTTACGATCTTTAATCTCCTGGTCGATTCGAGCATTGATTTTCTCATCTTCATTTGCCCGGGCAGTAGATTCAGTATTTATCAAGCCAGTGAACTTATTATCTAATAAAGTATCTGCTGAAGTTCTATCAGAGATCTCCTTATCGATATTCTGCTGTAAAACAGTATCACCAGCTTCTCTCTTTGAAACCTCAGTGTTCAAGTCGATATTTACCTTATCTACCTGAGACTTAAGATTAGTATCAGCATTGGCTCTTGCTTCAGCTTCTGCATTAACCATGCCTTTTAATTCAGCATAATCTTCAGCTTCCTTAGTAATCTGGTCATTTAATCTGTCAGTATTACGTTGGATATTTGCCTTGTTAGCATTTACTTCTGTTTGCAAAGCATCTATCTTAGCCTGAAGTTCATTTTTAACGGTATTTACCGCATCCTGAATAGATAAAGCCAATTCTTGTATCTTGGTAGCATTAGCAGTTACTCGAGTATCTAATGCAGCATCAGCAGCCTTACGATCCGTTTCTTCCTTAGTGATAGCAGCTTGTAATGCAGCATCGGCATCTTTTCTATCTTGGATTTCCTTATTCAGACTAGCTTGAATACCATCAGTGTTACCAGTAATCTTATCTACCTCGTTATCAACATATTCTTTTAGTTTAGCTTCAAGAGCGGTATCGGCTTCTTTACGTTCAGTAACTTCCTTATCTACATTAGCCTGTACCTGGGCATCAGCCTCTGTACGATTAGTAATTTCCTGATTCAATTGTTCGGTAATAGCTGCCAATTTCTTGGTAATTGTAGTTGCAAAGTTTGGGTCATTACCCAAAGCATCTGCAATCTCCTTCAAAGTATCAAGAACCTCTGGAGCTTCCCCAATAATCTTTTCAATAGCTGCCTGAAGATCTGCTTCAGTTTGATAACCAGCATCATTGATAAGCTGAGATACTTTTGTGATATAATTAGCATGTTCTTCAATGCCATCCAATTTAGCCTTGAGAATATCGGTAAAGTCGTTTTTAGTAAGAGAATAGCCTTCTCTTTTATCTACCTTACGATTATCTAAGTCTTTATCGGCAGCAATACGTTCTTGTTTTTCTTGCTCTAGTTTTTCAAGCAATTCGGTTTTATCTGTACCGGCCTGAGTTTTCAAATCCTCAATCTTATGGTCAAGGATTTCATCTTGAGCAATTCGAGTTTCTTTCTCGTTATCAATATTGTTCTGAAGTACAGTATCTGCATTCTGACGGTTCTGAGCTTCTTGAGTAATGTTCTGCTGTAAACCATTATCTGCATTCTGACGGTCAGAAGTTTCCTTTACAATCTGTTGGTGTAATACTTCATCCTGAGCAGTACGAGCTGCAGCTTCAGCATTAATCTTGGATTCAAGTTCTTGGTCTGCAGTTTTACGATCACTGATTTCGGTGTTCAGTTTAGATTCTAATGCTACATCTGCATTTGCTCTTTCTGAAGCCTCGGTTAGAATCTTATTATTTAAGTCGGCAATATCCCTAGTATGGTCTAACTGTACTTGATGAACAGCCTCGGTCAGTTTCTCATCAGCAGCTCTACGTTCAGCAGCTTCCTTATCTACCAATTCCTTAGCATATTCTTTAGCTTCAGTTAAGTTATTGTCAGTTTCTACTTCCAAATCACCAACCCGGTCTTCTACCTTTTGAATACGAGCATTGATTGCTTCTATCATCCTAGTAATATCTTGTACTACTTTAATGATAGTTGCATTCAACGTATTAACCGAGTTAACCAAGTTATCGTTCACAATCTTAATCTGAGAAGCTAATTCGTTTTCACGGTTCTTAGCTCTAGTTACCTCAGCTTCTAATTGAGTACGTAATTCAGTTAATCGGTTAGTGATATTGGTAGCAAAGTTTGGGTCATTGTTTAATGCTTCAGCCAATTCCTTTAATGTATCTAAAGCATCATCAGCACCATCTACTAAGTCATGTATATATTTCTCAACTTGTTCTTGAGTCTGATATTTCAAATCGTTTTCTAGTTGAGAAACTTTAGTAACGTAGTTAGCATGTTCCTCAATTCCATTCAGTTTTTCTAGCAATTCATCAGAGAAGTTATTTTCTGACAAATCCCAACCTTCTTTCTTATCTACCTTGTTTGCAATTGATAAGAAGAATGCCCAGAACTCTTTAAGAGTTCCAACAAAACCATGAGCCAAAGAGTCATCATAATAACCCTGTAATAGCCGTTGGTCAATCTCTTCGCAAGTGTAGTATTTACTAACGTACATATGTATATATTTTAAGGTGTTACTTTATTCTTTCCCAATAACAGTTCTGAGTTATTACCACGGAAGTATTCTTTTTCTTTACCAGCAAAAGCATTTGGGATATCATCTGGATTATCTGGGTCAACATCTCCTCCATCCTCTATATTCCCAACTACTACGGCATAATCAGGTAATTTCCTAACTCTGAACTTAATAACTTGGCCAAAGCCTATATGAGGTATATCTTTATCCCATACCTCTCCAAAGTAATCTTGGTAATTTGATACGAACTTCATACCAGTCATAGATTGCATGGTAGTAGCCGAATTACCAGTACCAGGCATTTCTATGTGAACTCCAGAAGGTCCATTCAAGATTATAAGATTACTGTCCCACCAATCGCCTTCTACATTGTTAAGCTTGGTGAAACGTAACATTAACATTTTCATATCTTTATGGATTTTGTTCTACGAATTTGATTTTAGTATCTCTATCCCTTTTGAGGATTACCAAGAATACCAAAGCTTCATCTTTAGCCTGAGATACTTGAGTATCTCCAGAAGGCTTATATACTATCCCATTGATAACAAATCTATCCTCGGACCAGTTAAAGTTCCAATAACCTTCCTGATTGAGATATCCGATTTGTTCTATGTAATTCTTTGAAATAAGTATAGAAAGGTTCTCATCATCTAATTCTCCAGAAACAGTAGCCTTATTAATAGGCCAATTCCTAAAAGCATTGTAATAGCATAAAGCTTCTATGGGAATATTATAATATCTTGGGCTATCATCCTCAGCATGATTTAGATATTGATTAACATGTTTAGCCCAAGTAATTGTTTGTCTTCCAGCATCCCAATCTAAGAAATCAGTGATAATCTTTTTATACCTATTCCAAGAATGGTTCTTAACCATTCTCCAAGGTTCTTTTGTCATGATTTCTTATCTATTATGGTTAACGAAGGTTTACTTGCTTTATTGAGAGGGGCTGTTGGATTAGGTCCTCCCAAAGGAGTTGGTTTTCGATGATTTACTACTTTTGGTACTACTAACCGTTCAATTTGATCACAGAATGGTAAGTATATCTCTAACCTAGATGCCAGCATACATAGATTCTTTCTTAGTTCATCCATATACCCTCCAGGTTGAATCATCTTTGAATAAGTACTCCATAAGCTAGATATACTTTCGGATATCTTATCATAATACTGTACCTCGGTAGGACCCGTAGTAATTTGTTTTATCCTATCTCCTCTAGCATGTTCTCCAGGTGAATCCCCATCTTGGTCTGGTCCAGTAGATTCAGTGGAGATAATTTCTCTAAAACTGTTTCCTGCAACCAACAGGATATTTTGTATTTGTATATTGAGATAATCCCATACAGCCAATTCCATAATTAATTGGTTTTCTAGTCCCTCATACCATAATTCATCATTATATTTATCTGGTGGTATAGTATGATTTACTAGTGGGAAGATATATAATTGCCATTTAGTTATGTATGCAGTTTTATCTTCTATGGTCATACTCTCATGTAATTCTTTGGGAATATACCTATCTATTAAATTGTAGATGGTATCTTGAAGAGTAGTATGCCCATAATTACATACAACTACGGTTCGAGTACAAGTCAAATCTAATCCTTCTGAATTAGTGACATGTAGGGTTACATCATAAAATCCAGACTTCTCATAAGAGTAAGATTGATGTCTTCCACCATTGAAAACCTCTCCCTTATCATCGCCAAAGTCCCAGTCAAAAATGGATTTGGCCGGGACTTTGGTTAATACTCTAAATGAAACTTCCAGACCTGATGTTACATATGTGAAGTCTAGATTCTTTTTCATTTATATTCGGATTTGTTTATTCTTTGTTTTCTTCGAAATCTTCAAGTAAAACTTCAAGGATATCTTTTACGGTATCCTTCGGGTCGGCTTCGATTTCGTGTTTCTTAGCAATCAGCTTGGCTTCCTCGAGAGAATAGGCTTTGGCAATCTTACCAATCTCCATGCCCTTTGCAAACTGAGCAGCTAACTTCTTGTCAAGTTTTTCGATATCCTCATCGGTATACTTGTTAACTTTGTTCTTTTCAGGAACTAAAACCAAGTGGCCAGAAACTAAAGCTTTCTGAATACGTTTTGTTCTGTACTGACGAGCAGTAAGTTCTCTCTCTTCGCCTTTTGCAATTGAAATACCAGTTACCTGGTCGTTAAAACTATAGGCATTAGCTCCAACAGTTACAATATAAGTAGTAGCCATAATCTTTTTATTTTAGGTTATAATATAAAACCCCGAACAGAATGGATTGAAACTGTTCGGGGAGAAATTAGACAAAAATACAATGAAGAAATCCCGGATATTATTCTAAGTTAACCAATAAATATGGGTCAATGTTCATGAAGCTCGGGAATCCAGCTTCAGAGAATTTCTTGTTAGCTGCCAACAGAAGAACAGCATCCTGGTACATCTTAGAGAAACCAGTAGTCAGAGAAGCATATACGGCTTCAGTCTGATTAGATACGATTCTTTCTGATTCAAGCATCAACTGTTTAGCAGTAAGCTTAATCAAAGCAGCACTGGTATCTACCATCAACAACTGCTGATCGGGAGTTCCCGGGTGAATATAGAAGTCAGCCTTGTTGGGAACCGGAGACTTGATATTCAGTGTAGCTTCTGTAGTTCCTGAGTGACGTTCTTTAAATTCAGGCAAGTTCAACATCTCGATAGCCTGGTCTTCACCACCAATCATAGTAGTAAAGTTACGGCCCATACGAGCAGCACGAACCCAGATATGCAACAAGTCTTTATAAGTAATACCGTTGGTTGTTTCATATACACCAATAACCGGAGCAGATTCAGAACCATCAGCTTTGTTACCGTTCATCAAAACATCCATTGACAAAGTATCCATAGCATAACCCAACTGAATACCAAAGTCACGGAGATAGATTCCCAATACATCGATTGAAACGTAGTTTTTAACTTCGTCAGTAAGTTTAAATCCTTTACCGATTTTGAACAGAGAAACTGATTTCTGTCCGAAGCTTACATCTCCCAAAGGAATTGTTTCTGCTTCATTTACCTTAGCGGGAGCAGCATCCGACATATTTACCATCGGCATAGTTACCTGCAAACCATTAATTGATTGGTCTGAAGCAATGATGTTCGGGTAGAAAGGTGCCTGACGCATACCAGTTGTAATAGCAGCACGGATGATTTCCGGTACAATCCAACGGATATTCTGTTGCGGCATAGTGAAGATGTTCTGCATTGTATCAATCTTCGGATTAATGCCCAACTTTTCAAAGAAGGCATCCTGTGATACACCATATTTACCCTGTACCAGTTCTTCCAGAGTAACTTCAATAGGCAATGTGTTGTTGGAACCCTGACGGTATGCTTCCAAACTTCTTACCATTTCCGGAAGTTCCTTTCTAAGGTCTTCCATTTTCAATTGTGCAAATTCTGTATTCATTGTTCTTTTAATGTTCAGTTAATGATTAGCGTACCAATACTTGAATAATATCATTAGCTTCATCAGCCGGTACGATGCTAATGAATTTTGTTTCATCGGCTGAAGTTTCAGCAGTGATGAAACGGTCGATCAACAGGGTATCTGTGGGTTTTACATAACCACATTCCATAGCCTCTTTAGCTACCCAGTTTACAACCATGAAAGCTTCTACAGCTACAGTTACTTCTACGGGGAAATTTCTTTGAGCCTGATAAGCAGGGTTAATGTTGTCAGTTACAGCTATACCCAGATAAACCTGGCTGCCATCTCCACCCGGGATATAGGGTTCGATATTACCATCGGTATCCAAAGCTACCGGCATACCCTGATGAATAACTTTGTTTTCTTTTACACAGAAAGCCTGATGCAACTTGTGAGATTCGCTCTTATAGATCACCGCTCTGGGAGTTTTTTCACCAAACAGAGTCATCGGTTGATCCTGATTTACCAGCTTAGTAGTAGGATGTGTATTCATATTCTTCTTATTTTAGAGATTATTTTAATTTGTTTGAATAGATACCTTTCAGAATCTCTTCAGTACTCTTTTCGGAATTCTGAGCAGTAGCTTTGTTATCGGATTTATCCTCTGCCTCAGTTGCAGAAGAAGCACGGCTTACATCGTGAGAACCGCATTTAGCACAGGTCATTGGGAATTTTTCTTCCAATCGAGCTTGGTAATCTTTAGTAAGAGAGATCAAAGTTACCATGCCGGTAGTTTCAGCATTCAACATTGTAACGATAGTTTCATCAGCTTTGTTACCCATAAGTTTTTTATAGGTTGCAACAGCATTTTCACGGAGAGATGCAATGTGGTTTTTACCTACCTGAGCCATTTCCTTCAGATTTGCAACTTCTGCATTCAGATTAGTAACCTGTTCTGTAAGAGAAGTTTTTTCTGTAGTTAAGTTATCCACAGTAGTCTGAAGAGTGTTACGAGAATTAACCAATTCCTGAATGGCTGCAAATGCAGTTTCCTCGTTCATCTCTGTACCTTCGGCAAGAGTAAGGCAATCTTTACCAAAGATTCTTTCTAAAAATTTTTGTAGTTCATTCATATCTTTATTATTAGGATTTTGATTTCCTTGATTATCATCATAAGATTGGGAAGTATCGTTATTTTCACTAAACAAAGCTAGATCAGTTTTCGTATCATAGAAGAAATACTGTTTAGACTTATCATCCCTATATTCTTCGTATGAAGCCCAAGTTCTCTTAGCAAAATTGGGATTAATGATTTTACCATCATCCCCAATCTTCTGAGCAAAAGCATCAGCTCCATGAGATACCAAAGAAGTTTCTAAGTATCTTACTACTTCAGTAACGATTCTTCGTACCATAACTCCCTTAGAATCGTAAGTACCCAATTTCTGGTAGAATTCATCATCTTCCATATTTGGGTGAGATTTATCCCACTTAAACTGTACTGTTACTGAATTAGAATGGATAGAGGGGGGATCCATAAGAATGCCTCTAGCAATTCTCGGATTTGCTTTACCATCAATCTTTAATATACCATTAATACCTGCAGGAATAACAAAAGAACCATCCTTGTATTCATCTTGCCAGATAACTTGTGATACAGCTCCAATAGCATTACCAATATTAGTCTCATGGTCACAGTTTACTGTTTGTCCTAAGAGCATTCTCATAGAAGCTTTTAATACTCCATTTTGACCAAAATCGGTAGGATTCCAGTTCTTAGACACAATAGTTGCAGATAATAATCTGAACATTGGTTCAATAAACTCCTCATCTTTGGGAGTAAGTTCTTCTGGCTTCAAGTCAGGATAATAGGTATTATAATCTATTTCTCCTCCCCAAAAACCAAATTGACTGACTGACTCCTTAGAAGTTTGAGCCCATTTATAAAAATTCTCCGAGAAGGTTTGTGGTTCTATGGATGTTGGGATATACCCAGCCATTATAGTATGACCACTACCTATCACTAAAGAATCTAAATGTTCTCTGTTCTTTTTAGTAATCGGTTTACTCATCTTGATTTAGTATTTTGATCTCCTCGTGAAGGAGCCGGGTTATTTTTATCTCTTGATCTACGAGCAGATTGATTCTTATCATCCTGTCTCTGTTTCTTCTTAGTACCCTCTTGTGGGTCTGAATTACCTCCCTTAGCAAATTGGTCTTCCAATGAAACTCTTGGTTCTTCTTCTGAAGGAGAATCATAACCCATTTCCCAAGCATATTGATATTGAGAAATGATACCTGCCTTGTAAAGTAAGTCAAGGTTCTGAATCTTATACTGTCTACCCTGTTGGATTTTAACCTCATCAGAGATAGTGGATGATCCCCAAGTAATGGATATTCCCTTACAATCAAAGCCAGCCAGACGTAGTTCTAGTTCATAAATAAACTTAAGAACATAAGAAACTATCATTTGGATATTCTTTAACTGACTTATAAGCTTAGAAAGCATAATACCAGTTGCTCCTTCTCCAATGGAAGCTTGTACTCCAATTAGGTTGCCATTTACTCCCAAACCATTAGCAACTGATTGCTGGTTCATATTCCAGGGTTTATCAATATTGCTCATCTCTTTTGAAGTAGAGTTAAGTTTAAACTGGTGGTCATCAATGTAACCAGTTACTACTCCATCCTTCATACCTTCCCTTACATTCTGTTTCAAACGTATTAGCTCCCTATTTAATCTTTTAGTGTAAGCTTCTACATTTTCATTAGGTTTCTGTTGTGGTTTTTCCATCAAAGCCTCTAGAAAACCAACCATACCACAGATTTCCATGATATGTTTAAAGTTAGTTTTCATATCATGCTGACCCTTTAATGAATCCAAAGATGCCATAAAAGGAGGTATTCCGTAAGGTTCATCAGTATCATTATACATACCAACATAACAGTAGGTCTCTGTATTAAGTTTGATATAATCTTGCTTATTCGAGCCATTCCAAAGAGTATTCCTCTGATATGGACTGTATACACCATTATTCTCTCTTTTGAATACTATCCTATCTGGTTTGAGGAATAATATAGTAGCTAGACCCTCTAACTTTTCATTTGGTACAGCTTCTACTGAGATAGCTCCACTAATCATCAATTGAACTATCATCTTGTTTACCAAACCATCCATACCAGCAGTATAGTTAGACCATTTGGGAGATACCTTAGAAAGATGATCTCTCATCTTATCAGCCTCTTTATCGGTATTATTAGGGAAGGTTATGTTGTGACCAGTATTAGCAAGCTTAAACATATCCTGTAAAGCTATATTAACATCTGGATTCACTTTATATAAATCCCTTAAAAGCTGAATCACTTCAACACGAAAAGAAGGCGTAACCATCTGAGTTAAGCCTTTCAATGTATGAATGAAGTTACCTGGGTCATCATCCGGTTCCGATACTCTACCGGGTGAAATAGGTACCTCCTCTTTTTTACTTGGAGGATTAGCCTTGTTTTCTTGTATTGGAGATCGATTCCTTCTATCGAATCCAAAAAACTTAAGAATTTTCATTTCGGTTGTATTATTACATTAGTTTTTCCTTTTCGTATGTGATTACAAATAGCTTTACCAAATATATCATCATCAGAATAAACATCTCCTTCCAAATCCACATCTACAGCAGAAGTATTATTTCGGTGTTTACCCATGGCTACAGGTCTACCCAAACCATCATATATAAAGGTAGGAGCTTCTTGAACAAAGAAAGGATCCTTCACAATGATATTCTCTTCTCGAATATCTTGTTCTAGACCCTCTATAATTACTGAACGATTCTTTTGGGTAGTTAACCAACCTGGAGATTTATCAACCTCTGGTCTGGACTTACCTTTCTTTTTCAGAAGCTTTTGATAGTAGTATAGGTTAGGGTAACCTTCTGATTGAAGAGCGGAAGTTACTGCTAACCCAACGTCGTTAGATTCTGGAGCTACAACAGCAAAATTAAATAATTGCCCAGTATCTCCCAGTAACCTAGCATATTTATCTACTGCCATTCTTCCCTTATACACAACTTGTTCTTCTCCCAGCTTGTCCATACAAGTGAAAGAAGAATAGTCTGAGCCTCTACCTGTTGCAACGTCTGCACCGATAAAGTACTGTTTATTTGGATCTGGTTCGTTGAATTGTCTATACTGACGATTAAAACGATATTTTAAAACTGGATAATCACTTAAGCAATCTTCGATAGCCTTGATATCTGCCATATCAAATACTGTATTACCTGAAGAAAGAAAGTCTCCATCGATTTCTTGTGCAGTTCTTTTTGGACCCAATGCAGAAGCCATCTGGTCATACCAAGATTGATCCCGTTCTGGGTGCATCTGCCAATATAATCGAATAGCATTGAAAGGATTACCTCCAGCTATAGCATCTACCCATGTTGAATGGTAAAAATTACCCATACCGTATGGAGTAGAATTGATGATGGCTGAACCTCCGGTGGAAAGCGTAGGGAAGGCAGCTGCCCAAATAGCTGAAGCCCACCGAACGATTGCAGCCTCATCAATTACCAGGAGAGAAAGAGATTCTGAACGACCTGCTTCTGAAGATGTTGGGATGGATTCTATGAATGAACCATTATCGAATTCAATCATAGAGGCAGAACCAAATTCCCCAGTTCTTCCGTTAATGATCGGGGTTTGCATATACCATGGAAGATTCTTATACATGAACTTAATCTTCTTAAGTACCTTCTTAGCTGTTGTATCCTTAATGGAGATAATGTTTATCTTCTTATTAGGATGATATGATGCCAGCCATAAGCAGTACATAGATATAAGTTCTGTA
>UMFP01066072.1_pt1 | contig 19383 bp, 10 predicted proteins | sample 1965031 | NCBI WGS metagenome assembly UMFP01 (sample SAMEA4836048, study PRJEB28245) | human gut metagenome | biome: gut microbiome; material: fecal sample | place: Denmark | collected 2008
TCAAGGTATTTCCAAGCTTGTTCCAACTGTTACCGTCGTAGGAATAGTAGAAATCCGCCTTATCCAGGTTATAAGAGGCATTCAGATTTTCATCCACCGTATTGAACAGAAACTCCGCTTTCAGATAGATCTCATTGCCGGCAAGGGGCGTTTCCGCAATGATTTTGTTGTAGCTGTCCGTCACCGCAGCGCTACTGGAATAGCCCCCGTTCTCCGCCATATAGATATTCTTTTCGCCGCTGTCGGTTACATACACGCCAATGTTGCCATACTTAAACTGGAATGCAGACAAACCGGCATAATCCCCCGGCTTCATGCCGCTGGCATCCAGCTTGATGACGCTGGAGCAGCTGGGGCCCTCCGTCCGCTGGGTCAGCGTATTCCGGGCATTCAACAGATTTGTCGCAAGCGTTTGATTGGTCAGCCGCAGCCAGCCCGGCCGATCCGTCAAAGACCATGCGGTATTGTCCGGATTGTGGTTCCACTGCCACAACAGATTCAGTTGATTGCTGCTGTAGCTGAAATCATCGTCCCCTGCCAGGAAGGTGCCTGCATAATCCCCATCGATTTCCAGAGTCACAGGAGCTTTCCCATTTACGCCCATCATCGGCCAGCCATTTTCCCAGGTCACCGGCACAAGCACCGGGATTCTACCCACGGAGCCATGATCCTGAAACAGCATGCCGTACCACTTGCCATCCGGCGTATCCACAATGCCACCCTGGGCAACACCGCTGCCGTAGGTTCCCAGACCGGAATTCAGCACAGTTTTGCCCTCATAATTTCCAAGCAGATCCTTGCTGCGATAGCAAAGCTCGATTCTGCCGCTGCCGCTGGGCCATGCAATCAGGAAAATGTAGTAATATCCATTGATCTTCTGAACATGGGAACCTTCTCCGCTAAGCCCGTCCAGCCCGGTCTTAAACAAGGTCTTGTCCGCACCGCCGGGTCGAAAGCCAGTCATTTCCGCATTGAATTCCTTGATCTTGATCTCGCCGCCGGCACCGTACACCAGATAGTTCCGCCCGTCATCATCAAACAGCATGGAAGCATCATGGTACATGCCGTTCAGCTCCGTGCGAGTCCAGGTACCGTGCTCTATGTCGCTGGTTTTATATATGTAGGACTTTCCGGTACCGTAACTGCCGAAGAACACATAATAGATACCGTTGTGATACCGCAGACTGGCTGCCCATTGCCCGTGCGCATAATCATGCTTGCCGTTGGTCAGATTCTGGATATCCCCATCCGCCAGTGTGTCATACACATAGGAGCAAAGCTCCCAGGAAACCAGATCCTTGGATTTCATAATGGGTGCACCGGGACTGAAGAACATGGTGGTACTGATCATATAATAGGTATCCCCCACCCGGATCACATCATCATCCGGCACATCCGACCATATGATTGGATTGGCGACGGTTGAAACGGAGGCAGCCTGTGCGATGGGCTGCACCGGAAAATAAGACACAGCAGCAAACAGCAATGCCGCTGCCGTAAGCCCTGCGGCTGCACGAGGCAGCCTTACTTTGAAGTGCTTCATCAATTCATTCCCCCTGATGCCTGTTTCGGTTTCTGCTTCTTTGTAATATATAAAGTATAATTTAAACTCTATTTATATTCAATGCAGATTTATGCTATCTTTCTTTCATATTTGTGCTGTGAAAGTTGAATATTTTATGTGATAGATGTACAAGAAGCATTCCAGGCAAAAAGGGCATAGACCCCTATGGAGAACAGAGCGCTTGAAGAAGTTGGCATAGCTTAAAAAAATAGCGTAAATGCGACCGCACAACAAAGAAAAGTTGTGCAGCCGCATTTGTGAGAATAAGGAATCTGCATCTTTGGATCATGCACGATTACAGCCCAATACGATACAGTTTCTTTTCGGCTGTATTCAGATACACCAGGGAAGCGCCGTCCGTTACAACATATCCATCAAATGGCGGCAACTCAAGCACCGGTGTAAAGAGCCCCGCATTGTTCAGATTATAGACACCATACGAATTTGTTTGATCGTAATAAAGTGCGAAGATATGGCTTTTCACAGTGCTGTCCACACTGATATTGGGAGACTGATAGAAACAGTTTTCAAGCATACATGCGGTTTTGTCCTTCAGATTGTACAGCACACATTTGTTATGCCTTGCATAACAAATATCTACAGTAACCAAACAGTAATCGCCAAAGGCTTCAATCCTGCTCGTTCTGTTTTCCATCCCTTCTTCGAGACCTTCCCGATTTTCCAACAGTGGCAAAACCTCCGGCAATTCATAGCTTTCCAGCAGGTTTCCATTCAGATCGTATACCCGTAAACAAGGAACCTTTCCCTTTTCAGACTGGGAATACTCATAGAGCTTATTGTCGTTAACTGTATACCGATATTCTTCATTCCAACCATATTCGTGTGTAACAATTTCTCGTTCTCCTGTTTCGCCGAATAGCGTAACATGGTATGTATAACGAAGCCCATTTATTTCATCTCCATTATTGGTCAGATATGTTTCAACATATTCTTTGTCATTTACCGGATAAGTTGAATAGAACGATGTTACTCCATCCGTGGGTTCTTTTTTTATGACCTCTACGGTATCCTGTTCTGTATCCAATGCATAGTGAACTGTCTCTTGGGCTTCACTGTCAAAGGAAGCATAGATTCGACCATCCGCATATGCGCACTCACCCTCACCAGCACCATACTGCCATTGTTCCAATCTACCCTCTATATCTGCGGATTTCCCTGTATTCAGATCGTATTTGTAAAATACAATGTCATCAGAATTACTAAAATTACAGATATCTTTTTGCAGGTACAGGAGGTTGTCTTTTAAAAAGAACGGGATTATGTAATCATTCTGCTGGTCTTTCAGTGGAACAAACGCATCATATTGAAAATCATGGATCAAATCCTCCTGTAAGCTTGGATAAACCGTAGATAATTGAGGCTGCACCAGTTTGAATTCTGACTGCACGACTGGATCCATTGGCTCAGTCGAAGTAGAATCCGTGGATGTGGAGGCGGCAGTTGCAATAGAAGTCACAAGCTCTGCTTTGCTGTCCGTTTCGTTTTGGGAGCTGGTTTTCTGGCAGGCACACAGAAATGCCGTAAGGACAAGCAATACGGGGATAGCGGTATGTAATTTCACAGTAAGTACCTCCATTTCTCATGTATATTTCCATGGATATTTCATACATGGATTCTATCATATTATTTTAAATTTGTCAAGTGCTTTTTAAAAAAAGTAAGGCCATACGGCGAAAGAAGGCTTGTAAAACAGGCTGTTGCGGCACGATTGTCTTTACAACAGTCCTGCAAATATGCATGTGTAAGGCTCTTTTGTCCGAAACGCAAAAAGCAGCGATGTGATATACACACCGCCGCTTTTACAAGCGCTTACTCCTGATAGTAGCAAATCAATGGCTGGGCATTGTGAAAGATGGCATAGGACACCTTTCCGTACCGATCCTGTATCTGATATGCGCTGCAATCCTGCAAGCCCTGCTCCCGTAGAAAGTCTGGCGCAAGATCCGCCGGAATATGGATCAAATCCGCCACATTGGATACGGGTGTCCCAAGCAGCTCTGTCTCTTGCTGCAAAGCTGCTGCACGCTCCGGATCCATCCGGAAAGAAAGCATGAATGAGGGGCGCCCAATGATCCCCTCCCCCAGCACCCGGAACTGCACATCGGCAGCCTGATCCGGAATTTGCGCCGGGAAAGCGGGAATTCGCCCGGACGCATAATAGTGGGGATAGGTGTACGCCGGACGATAGGCAAGGACGCCGTTGACAAAGGGCATTGCCAATCCGGAGGCAATGGCAAAGAAGATTAGAACGCCGACAAATTTGCTTCCCTTTCTCTCCCCATCCGGCTTTTGTTTCAACAGCCGGAACAGCAGCATGCATGCACAAAGCAAAAGCAGAACCGCCGCAAGGGCGCAGCCTGCCTGCCCATAATACAGCCCGTGCCATGCACTCCAGCATCCGGCTGCACCAAAGAGGAGTGCAGCCAGCACATCTTTTCCCTTCATCTTAGTTTCCATTCCACTCAAAGGTTTCGGTATAATAGCCTACCACGTCAAATGGCTCTGCGTAATCAAAATACGAAAGAATGACATATCCATCGTTTGTCACAAAGCCCACTTCATTTTCCTTGCCATCCACCGGATCCGGCTCATAGAAGTCATAGCGATCCACTACATAGTAATTGACTGTTGCCCGATACTTGGTTCCGTCATAGGTACATGCAGCAGTCATCACCGCATTGCACTTATTCAGAGACGCCCATGCGTCAGCATTGTTCGGATCCAGAATACCGCCGTCCAGATACCATGCAGTAAAGCTGGAATCCGGTGTGGTAGTAATGATGCGTGTTTCGCCGGGCTTCAGCGCCTGCTCAAATGCGGTCTTTAATTTGCCGATGTTCTTGTTGTAGCATGCCTGTCCGCCGGTCGTGGCTGTTACCATATCGGTAGCGTCAAAGCCCACCGTATCGCCGATGTTGGAATTGTAATACAGCAGCATATATGCCGCATTGTTGATATTGCGATTGCCTACAAAGTGTACACCCGGAATCAGACTTAGTGCCTTGCATCCCAGATCCCATGTAAGAAATGCCAGATCTCCCACATAGCCTGCCTCCCAGGTTGCCGCTGCTCTGGCACGAAGCGTTTGCAGGTACGCAAAGCCCTGCAGAGGATGCTTGAGCATCCAGGGGTAACGTTTGGAAACCACCTCATGCTCATAGTCGGCTTCGTTTTCCTTTATATCCTGAATGTATTGGGGCATCTGGAAATCATCAATGGAATCGGTCAGCTGAAACTGCACCGATCCGTCGATCAACCCGAAATGCACAGTGGGATCCGGATCCTTTGCATCCGGGATCCCGTCTCCATCGCTGTCCATTTTGTTCGGGTCGCTGGCTGCATGGCAAAGTACACAGCTGTACTTGCCGTTGATGAACTCCATTACATTTGCAGTAGGTGGCCCCATCAGTTCCTGGTAATCCGTTACTCCATCTCCGTCCGAATCCGGGTTCAGCGGATCGGAATACCAAACGGTGCCGTTCTGGATCTTCATGCCCCTGGACTCGTAAACATCATACAGACCGTCCCCGTCCGCATCGGTAGTATCCACAGCGCTGACAGTTTCGCCCCGGATGGCTTCCACCTGGCTGACCACTTCTTCTGTGGTTGCCGCATAATAGTATTCGCCGCCGGTCTCGTCCGCAATTTTTTGCAGCAGATCATTGTCGCCGCTTACCACATTGATTGTGTATACCGCAATACCTGCTGCTTTTGCCGCATCCACGGTACCCTGTATGTAATTCACATCCCCATCGCAGATCATAATGATCATTTTGGAGGCATCACTTCTGCCCTGGTCAGCCAGAATGCTGATGGTCTTGGACAGACCTACATCAGTATTGGTGCCATACAGATCCCTCAGTTGGTTGGTTCTGCTGCGCATCACCTCTTTGGAAGCCCCATAGCCTGCCACCAGGTAAGCGTTATCACTGAACGAAACCATGCAGGCGTTGTCCTGGGGCAGCATCGCATCAATAAAAGTATTCAAGGCAGTCTTTGCCTTTTCCAGTCGATCTCCGTACATGGAACCGGATACATCCACGCACAAGCCAATGTCGTAAGGCTCCAACTGGGAGGTGCCTGCATCACCGCTTCTGTAATCGATGTTTTCACGCCAGCAATCATACCAGACCTCACGATCCACAACCAGATAGGTGGAGAAATGGGTGGTGGTATAGGAAACCGTATGGGCATTGGGATCCACAACGGTGTCCTTGTCCAGGATCACATACCTTCTGTTTTCCCGGTCATACCACATAACTGCCAGGTTCTCTGCCGGTGTATCTCCCAGCAGTGCCTCATCATAGGTAAAGGTGATCTTGGCGGAAGTAAAGGAGGCATCCGATGTGATTTCAATGGGGGCACTGAGTGCGCCCACTACATTTGCAGAAAGGGTATCCTCCTTTTCAATGTTCCGGATGGACAGATGCTGATTCAGATTGCCACCCACGTTCATGGTAACGGAAACATTGTCGAACAGGGGCTTTTCCGTGCTTTCCAAAGCAGTTTGCACGGACTGTGTTCTGACTGCCGGATTTTCCTCGATGCCGGTGGGGTCAATCCCCTGCGCAACAGCCTCGCCATCGGAAATGCCATCTCCGTCAGTGTCCCGCACCAGGGGATTGGAGCGATATTCGCCCACCTCTGCACCATCGGACAGACCGTCCCCATCCGTATCCGGCTTCAGCGGATCCGTTCCGTAAATAAACAGCTCCACATTGTCCGCAATGCCGTCCCCATCTGTATCCGCATTTTCAGGATCGGTTCCGTAAAGATCCTCCACATATGCGTTCATGGTATCCCCGTCTGCATCGCTCAGATCCACCAGCAGATTTTTCTCATTCTCCTGGCTGGAATTGTTGAACCGGATGGTTTTGGTGACAGTCGTACCATCCGACAGCTCCGCCATCAGGGTGATCACATTGACTCCCTGGATCAGTCCCATATCACGGATGGACCATGCTTCACCGATCTGAATCTCCCCCCGACACAGCAGCGTATCCCATGCATCGTTATTTTCATAGGTGAATTTCACCACCTGGTCACTGCTGTCCAATGTACCCGTCAAGCCGCTGAAAGGCGTATCCGCTTCATAGGTACTGTGCTGCTGGATCATATCAAAACGGGAGAGATCCGGGTGAATGATAGTATCCGACTCCGTATAGCTGACAGCAATGGAGATTCTCTCCTGGCTGCCGCCGTATTGGAATGTCACGCTGTCCGATGTCAAGGATGTTTGGGCTGCCTCCGCACGGAGGAAATCCCTGGGACACATGGTACCCAGCACAGCCGTGCAAAGCACAAGGGAAAGCATGGCTTTGGTTTCCCTGTGCTTTTTGGCAGCAAGCAGTCCGACTGCCAGCAAGCCGAGAATCAGCATGACTGTCAGCATGCCGCTCCCATCATCCCCTGTTTTCGGCGCAGTTACCGTTTTATCTCCGGCAGGCGTCTGTACCTCCGTGGTGCCGGGCTGCTCTGCCGGCGTTGCAGCCTTTGCAGAGATCGTATAGTTCTTTGTCTCAAACGCTCCGATCTGCATCTGATACACTTCATTCTCCGTGATCTCCAATGTCTCTGAAACTGAAGCATTCAGCTTCAGATCCGACAGGTCATAATCGTTGTGGTTGATGACCTTTACGTCAAACTTGACCTGTTCTCCCTGGGCATAGCTGGTTTGATCCGGCGTAATGGTAATGCCCACTGGGGGATCGTTTACCGCCCCCGCCCGCTGCGGCACTGCAAGAGCAGCACAGAGGCAAGCTGAAAGGATCAGCGCGCTGAACCGTTTGCATAGTTTCATCTGATGTTTTTCTCCCTCTCCTATTGGATTTAAAATTTTGTGCTGCCCTTCCGACTTCCATGCATTGCATACGTCATCTCAATTGATGTCGATACCATGTCATAATTAAATGTTTCGGCTTGCACAACTTTTTTATTATACTATACCTCCAAGGGCTTGTCAATACAAAATCCGCTACAGGAGGTGATGGACCGCAATGCTTATACGGGCGTTCAGTGTATATCTCCGCAGTGGCAGTTATAAGCAAATCTGCTGCATGAGCATGTCGGTGCAATCCGGCGTTTTATTTGCTTTTTTGTTTTTTGAAGGTAGTGGAAAAATTGCTTCGACCGCACTTCAATTAAGAAGAAAATCCGAGAAATATTAAGCATAATATTATTTATATATAATTTTTCAGACGCACAGATTTCCCTTGACAAGGGGCATTACATCGTGTATAATTGATACGAAATATTATGTTCTCTTGAACATATTTCAAATTCGTAAAATATGGGAGAAAATATGGTAGAAAATATGGACATTAGGAAACTAACAGTATCACTTTTCACGGCTTGTACGCTTGTAGCCTCTCTGATCTCACCACTTGGATCTGGTTTAAACAATTTTAAATCAGATCATGCATTGACTGTTGAGGCAGCAGACGTAAACAACTCTCTTTCCGGCACACCTGTTTTATGTACACTGGTTGCGAATTCTTCAAATGGCGATGTTGTTTTGCAACCCAATAAGAAGTACTACTCACCCAATGCTGATTATTATGCTAAATTCCAGTCAGATGGGCATCTTGCGGTATATAATAAGAATGATGTACTGATCTGGAAATCGAAAGAGATGAACAAAACAGGGAATCCAGGAAGAACCTGCAAAATGCAACAAGACGGAAACATGGTTATATACGATAAGAATAACACATGGATCTGGCAATCGAATACAAATGAGAAAAGAAATGCATCCCTTTATCTCAGCGATAAAGGTGAACTCTGCATTTATTCCGCTAAAGAAGGCGCATACACGTTTTCAAGCAGCGGTAATCCCAGCGACCTTGTATTCCACACTCTGATTGCGAATTCTTCAAATGCAGACAAAGAAATACAGTGCGCAAAGAGTTACTACTCTCAAAACCGTAAATACAGAGTAATCTACCAGAATGACGGTAACCTGGTTGTATATGACAATACTAATAATAATGCAATCTGGAATTCCGGTACAGCTACCTACAATATGCGAAGATGTGTTATGCAAGTAGACGGAAATCTGGTGATATATAGCAAGGACAATAAGGCTGCATGGCAGTCACATACGAATGAAAAGAGAAATGCATCCCTTTATCTTAGCGATGAAGGTGAACTTTGCATATATTCCGCCAGCAAAGGTGCTTATACGTTTTTAAGCCATGCAATAGCGATTTCCACTAGTAATACGATTGTTTTAGATGTTGATCGGAAATACTACTCCCCCAATGCGAATTATTACGCTAAATTTCAGTCCGATGGAAATCTTGTTGTATATGATAAGAGCAATAGATGGGTTTGGCAATCGGGAACAGCGTATACCGGCAAAACCTGCAAAATGCAAGTAGATGGAAACCTTGTTATATATGACGCAAAAAATAATCCGGTATGGCATTCACATACGAATGAAATGAGAAATGCAGTGCTTTATCTGACTGATACAGGAAAGCTTTGTATTTATTCTAATGATAAGAAAAAATGCACCTTTGTAAGTGACTATAAAATTTCCATTCCTGATAGTGATATAACCCTCCAAAAGCAAACAATGAGTGAGTTTGTATGCTCACTAAAGCCGAATTCTAATGGGAACAAATACTCCACTGGTTTTACAAAGCTTGGACAGAACGACGGTTTGATGTTGAGAAGAGTAACCGTAAGCACGACAGTTACTTTTTCAAAAAACATATCTGAAAGTGAAATCAGAAAACAATTACGGTTTTATGTAAGGTATAAATTCCAGGATCCTGTAACGCTAGATGTAAAAGAAGGCGGAGAGCGTTGGATGAGAGAGGAATCAAATTATTTTACAATCGAAAAGATGACCGCCAATGAGTATACATTGACAGCAAATAATATCCCTTGTTTAGGAAATGAAGTGGATTTTGGACTTGTGAATAATTCAAATAATCGCATTACACAAATCACTAACTTTCATTTTGAAAACACAGACAATGATTTTCAAAAATACGATGTCCTCTGTAGAAACGGCGAAAACATTCATATCACAATGCAGTATAATTGTACCCAGGGAAACATCGAAATCTGGCTCAAGACGTTAAGCAGATATGTTAACAGCTTGTCTAATATTACTGGCGTTAAGAGAAATAACATTTACATTTTTGAATTTGCAGATCAGCTTTGCATTTGCCCTTGCGACGATGGATATGTAATCCCCGCTAACAATCCCGTCCACGCTGTGTTAGTACCATCAGCATCATGGGGCCCGACCTATACGGATGTACAGCGATCTATACAGGATTCTCCAGATTCTATACATCTTTTGTATCTCCATGAATTAGGTCATTGCTATGCAACAAAGAAGTTCAATAATACATTCAACTGCAATATTGACGATGGCAACACCAATGCTCGCGGTATAACTGCTATGCAAAACTGCACAGAGTTAAACCAAACCGTTCTTTATGCGAATGGGAACCTTGGAACATATAATGTGGCATTCAGAAATCTGGCAGATAGTAAGTACGGTGAAAATGTCAATTTCAAAATTCTTAATATGTTCGCAAACTATATCCAAGAATACGGCGATAAAAACGGCTGGGCAATCCTTGAAAAGTACTTTGAAGGTGGAGATCAATTTTTCAATGCCAATCTGTATGCAAGTGATTTTGAAAGAGCTGTGAAAGAGGAGCTCAAAAAATCTGATGACGTAAACAAAAATAATTGCAATAATCTTTGCGAAGAATCGATTAAATTTATAAATGCGCTGCAATTTTTACAGCAGAATGCTCCCAATCAAATGTCGGTATCGACATTCGTTCAAGATATCATAAATAAAGATTCTCAAAAACACGAGTATAAAGATACCCTTACGGAGTACATGGAAAGAATCGAGAAGGGGTATCGTGGTATAAAAGATCATTATTTATTCTTTACAAAGTGTGTCAGCTGATTTCACATCGGTGTCAACTAGACCACACGGCATAGGACAGGTACGGTTTATCGGTTATTCCATAAAAAACTGCGTATCTGTAAAAACGAAAACTGTGATAAAACGTTATATCGGATCGGCTAATTTTTAGCCGATCCGATTTTTTTCGGTATGCACGCTATCAGCCTGTGGTTCGTGCTGCCAGATACCATGCCATCCTGATATCATACCCATTCCTAGAAAACCAAATAAACGTAAAGCGTTCTTCATATCACTTCGGAACGCTTTTTTATATTATTCGGAGGATTTCTTATGGGAAAGCCGTCCAACCAGAAATACGCCAGAAACAAGATTTTTTGTCAAGCAAACCTCATGCAGAAGCACAGAGCATATATCGTAACAAAGCATATCATGAATGTTTATAGCCAATGGAGTCTGGAGTGACAAGGTCGTGCCTTTGACATTTCGCCCCTTGACTCTGAAAACAACAGATCAACGACCAGACATTTCCGAGTGTGTCCTCGTGTATATTTCACGAAAAAGAATACAAAATTTCAGAGTCAGATTGATTGACAAAATGGGCAGAAATATGGTATACTTAATAAAAATGTTTCCTTAGCGTTTTTGGATGAACGCCCCAATTAGACTAGTTTTAACGTATCACTTTACTCCGAAGGGAGATAAGGCAAGTGCCATATATCACAACAAGGATGCAGGCTCCAAGAGACACCAGCGCCTGATCCATATGATGCATCACATGCTCTTTCCGTACACTTTATTTTGAAGAATCGCTTATTGATGCGGTTCTAATCATTCTTTCACAAAAGCGAGGCAGAAAAATGGAACAGCAAAGTACCAGCTTAAAATTAAGTCAGAATTCTTTTGATTATTTTCGCCTGTTCGCAGCGTTTCAGGTTATGTTTGGTCATATGGTGTCACTATATGAAATCAAACTCCCCTTTTATATCCCTTTACGTTTTATTGGCGGCGTACCAATCCTATTTACGCTGTGTGGATTTTTGGTAACAGCATCTTATGCAAAATCCAAAAATGTAGGAGAATATTTTAAAAAAAGGTTCTTTCGCATTTTTCCACCCTTGTGGTTCAGCGTATGGATTGGCTTTGTGATTTTATTACTGTTCTCCAACGGCGAATTTCCAGTAGGAAAAGCAGCCGTGTGGACATTCCTCCAGGGATTTGCTTTGCAGTATACGCCCGGATTTGCAAAGGAATTCGGTAGTGGAACGTTTAACGGTGCATTATGGGCACTGTTTACAGAGATGCAATTTTATTTATTAGTACCACTATTCTATCGCTTTATGAAAAACAGAAAGATAAAGAGCTGGCTAGTGATAGGCATTGTGCTCATTGCAGTACAGATTGGTGGAACAGAACTGGCTGCGGCAAGCCATAGCCGTGGGTTAATACTGCTATGGAAGCGTGGTATTCTTGCGCAAAGCAGCTTCTTCTATATTGGAAGCTTTCTGTATGTTTTTAAAGACACTGTGTTAAACCGGTTAATCAAATATGCACCTTGGCTGTTTGCGGGGTACACATTTTTGTATATTCTTTGGAATATTTTCGATATTGCCATTTTACAGATGCTTGCCACAGATTGTCTGTTACCGATTTTGATTTTGACTTTGGGTTATTTCTTAGGGCAGCATCGCTTAAGGTATGATATCTCCTATGGAATCTATCTGTATCATGTGATGATTATCAATATTTTCTTGGAATTGCAGCTGGCTTTGAATATCGGAACGATACTGTTGATTGTGCTGCTGTCATGTGGTTGCGGAGTGATTTCTCTGCTGATTGATAAAGGCTTCAGAAAAATATTACCTTAACACAACACCGCACAAAGCCTGCTTAATGGCTTTGTGCGGTGTTGCTCAAGATATATCATACCAGAATAGCAGATTTCCTGCTTGTGCATTCACTCTTATGCATTCTCACTGCATCAGCATCCGGCGCAGCCGCACCAGATCCGCTGCATCCAACCGCTGATCCCCGGTCAGATCCGCCTGGACTGCCTGCTCCGGCGTCAAAGTACCCTGCCTGAGCAAATACCGTTGCAGTTGCACCAGGTCAGCCACGTCCACATCTCCGTCCAGATCCACATCTCCCAACAAGGACTGGGTGTACACCGCTTGCACGGTCACATCTCCGGTCAGCTCCAATTGGCAGCTTGCATCCGTCAGCTTTTGCTGGTCCCCGATGTTCCAGTATGCAAATTGATACCCTGCCTTGGGGGCAGCAGTCAGCGTGACCGGCACGTCGGTGTAATACTTTCCAATCCAGTCGCCGCCGGACAGATCCGGGGTCAGGCTGTTGACCTGTATTGTGCCGCAGGACTCGTCATTCCGCACTGTCAGGGAAACCAGCCGTCCTTGCAAAGACAGGGTTCCTGCCAGGGCAGAGGTAATGCTGTCAAAGCGACTCTGATAGAAGGAGCGCACCTGCTGCGTTTCCGAGTTGTATTGGGACTGGGCATACTGCCCACCAGGCCAGCCCGGCCAGAACCGGTTGTAAGTAGCAAGGGTCATATCCTGATACTGCCGAGAGAGGGCTTCAATCCGAGCCGTCACCCGCTCCGGCTTGAAATTCTCATTCGCCATGTCCATAAAGGTCAGACAGAAATCCCGGCGGAAGGTGTCGTTTTGCAAAGCAGCACTGAACAGCTTAGACAGGAAGCAGTCCTGCTTCAGCAGACCGGCAAAGGAATTATCGCTGGGCTTTGTCTGCCCGTACAGATTGGTGCTGTATTCTGTATCAAACAGGATGAACCGCCACTTGCCGTCTGCATAGGGGTTATTCTCCTTCACCTGCATGGATTTCCACATAGCCATGTTGTTCTGACCCCAGTCCGTGTTGTTGTAATAAAACTCGGCACTCATGTAATCCATGAAGGATTGAATATCCACCTGGGCACACAGTTTTTTGTAGTTGGCATCATCGGAAAGATCCGCAGTTTTGACCCACTCATACAAAGCGGTAAACTCTACAAAGCCCTCCTCCGTGCCTTCATCCAACTCCTCATTCTTAATGATGCATACGTCCTTTTTCTTGATGCCGTAATGATCCTTCACCAGGGAATCACTGAGCTTTTCCGTGATTTCGTAATGTCCCCAGAACTCCCCGTCCACAAAGACAATGCAAGGCTCCATGCCCTGGGTCAGCAGATTCCGGTCGCTGACCAGGGACTGGTTCAGCTTATCCCGGAACCGGGTGTACTGGCCGTCGTTGCCGGCATTCCGTAGCATGAAACTGTCGAAGGAATCGATCACGCCGCCATTGAACTGGCTTTGTACCTTGCCGGAAAACAGGTCGTACTCCACCTTGGCTGCCCCATAATTACTGCGGGCATATACATTGAAACTCTTCTGGTTCTGGCTCCGGGTAGCACCTCCATGAATGCGGATCCCTACATCCTGGGACAGCACAAGACTGCCGTTTTCAAAAATCTGCATGGAGGCAGGCCGCTCCCACAAAGCACCGGACTGCATGTAGTTGGCAGGCATCTCCCAGGTGCGAGTGGAATAATCGTAATCCGGACCATTTCTCCAGTCGTCATAGGTCTTGCCCAACACATAGATGCCCTTTTCGTAGTCAAACAGATTGTCGCTATCGGTAACCAGAGAGATCACCTTGCAGTCCCGGTAAAAGGACGCTCGGTTCTGATACCCGATGAAGTATGCTCCAGTAGCAACACTGCTGGATGCCCCATTGGCATCCACCGCAATGGCACGCAGAATCATTGCCTTGTCCACCGGACTGGTGGGTGCCGTTACCTGCGACATAAAATCCGTTGCAGCAATATCCGTCCGGGCACTCAGCACATTCTGGGAGGAAGACACGTCCGAAATGGCGATTGGGCCAGTGTATTTCTGACTATCCGTAGTGGGATCGCTGCCGTCCAGTGTATAATAAATAGTAGTACCCGCCGGAGCGGACAAGGTCAGATCAAAGCCAGCATCATAAAAGCCGGGCTTCTTGGAAAAGATCGGCGCATCCACCGCTGTTTTCAACACATCCTCAGTCTGATTGGGCTGATCCGGGGACATATTCAGGTAGGCAAACTGGTCGGAGCCGTCCGGCACTCTGCCATAAGAAACATTCTCCCCGATGGCACCAAAGGCAATGGTGTCCACCTGTTTCCCGGTCGGATCCGTCAGAAGCAGAGTCTCCCCGTCCTTGGACAAACCAAAGGGTGCCATCAGCTGCCCTGCCGGTGCGACTGCCTTGGCATCACAAAACACCAACAGTCGACCGCCTGCCTCCAAGGTCGTGCCTGTCGGGAACACATACTGACCTGGCTTGACCGGATCATCCGTCAGACCATAGCCGCTGAGATCCACCCTCTGACCGGTGGGGTTGTACAGTTCAATCCAGTCGTAATATGCCCCATCTGCGGCAGCAAATGCGGTATTCTTGGCACATGCCTCATTGAGCACTACCCCATTCGGTGCATCAGCAGCAAAACCCATCGATGTGCAGCAAAGCCCCAGTACCGTCACACCGCCAAGAACAAGAATCATTTTTTTATATCGGTTCATAAGTTCCCCTCCTGTTTTTTGTCCGGCGCATGCCGAACCCATTTTGTCTAGTGTAACATAATTTTCTACAAAAAGCAAGAGAGAATGTGAAAAGCGGTACTGCAACTTGCAGCACTGCTCCTCCAGGTCTCCGGATACAGTGACAGAAATGACAGGTTCGTGACAGTTTATTTTGAAAGCTGTCACTGGGTAAAAGCCAGAAAACTGGGGTTTGCATGGACAAATGACAGAAATGACAACTTTTTCGTTCTACAGGCAGAAAAAACATAGTAAACTGGATATACATATTTTCTACAGAAAGAAACCGAAAAAAACTGTCATACTTGTCACTGGATACGGAAAAGCCCGGAAAACTGGGGATTATCCAATGACAGTTTGTGTGACAGAAATGACAGTTTTGCGGCAGGTGTGACAGTTCCCCCCATTCGTTCAAATTGCAGCCGGACGAGGGGAACGGGGCAGGAGTCCAAAAAACCGCCAGAGCGACCTGCTCCGGCGGGTTTTTTCTGTCCAGATTCACTTTGTGGAATCGATTCAACATTGCCCGGCATGTTTCCACGCACCAGGATTCTCTAGGAAAGCACCCCCACAGACAAACGCATCAATGTACGCTTCAAAAGTGCAAGATCCGCTGCATTGATAACACCGTCCTGGTTCCAGTCCGCCATTTGCCGGTTGATCAGGGTTAGATCCCGACTGACCAGATACCGCTGCATGCGCAGTATGTCTGCAACAGTCAACGCTCCGTCGCTGTTGACATCCCCTGGAAGGGTGGTTAGCTCTGTAAATGGATAAGTATGCTCCTCCGCATAGCGCTGGGCTTCTGTATCCCGATTGCCATATATGGTACAGTTCTGGTCGAATACCGGATCCTCCGGATCTGTCAACGGATTCGTTGCCGGAATGGTAATTAAGGCTGTGGTGCGCACTCCGAAGGCTTTGGGCAATGCACCAATAACAGCCACCGATTCGGGAATGGTAATGGACGAAAGCATTGGAAATGCGCCTACACCAATGATTTTCAGTGATTCTGGCATGGACAGATGCCCTACCTTACCACAGTTCCGAAAGGCACCGGAATCTATGCGCACAATGCCATTTTCCAGGCGCACCTTTTTTAAAGCGGTACAGCCACAAAACGCATCCGATCCGATGGATGCTGCAAGCAGACGCAGATCACCCAGCTTGGCACAATCCCGGAAAGCATATTGGCTTATCTGGAGATCCCGGCATTGCAGGGCCAGCGTTTCCAGTCCGCATGCTTCAAACGCCATGGCACCAATGTACTGCAACGCCGACGGAAAATTGACCTCCCGCAGGTAGGGACAGCGATAGAAAGCTTTTGCATCGATGAACCTGATGGTATCAGGCAGCTGAATCTTTGTGACTGGAGCAAACATGAATGCGCTTTGTTCCACAGTCGTAACCGGATAGCCGTTAATTTGCTCCGGAATTGTTACCACATCCCGAATGGGATCTGCTGCTGTATTTGGCGTGCGCATACTGTACTTGCTCTTGACAAATGCAGCCGTCCGATCGGGACAAAGCATGTACAAGTCACCGTCTGATTCCATGAATCCAGAGGAAACAAGGGTTTCCACGCCGTCAACCAGCGTGTAGTGATAGGAGGGACGGGGCGTTTTCCGCTGGATCTCATAGGTAAGCGTAAAGGTTCCATCCTTATTTTCCTTAATTTCTGCATCCGCCGCATCGTACTGCTTTGCATCATCAAGATCCGTCAGAACCGCCTCAAAGGTAACAGCTCGGTCAGAGCCGGTATTTTCTCCGGCGGCAAGAATCCGCTTGGTTCCTGCATCGTCCAGCCAGTATTCATTGTAGTTTTCCTGGTAATCCAGATGCTTGATATCCGGCACACAATGCAGGAACCAGGATTGTCCCACTTTATATTCTGAAAAGCGATCCCAGATGCCGTAGCAATCCTCCAGCTGCTCCAATGTGAGCCTTGGACCGATTGCCGGATCCTGTGACAGCATGCGCCTTGCCCGTTCACAGCGAACAGTGTCCTTTGCCGATTGCTCCGTTTCAAAGATAAACCGGCACAGGGCTTGTTCGGATTCAGACATAGCTGCATAGTCCGTGATGCACAGATCATAACGCAGGAACTTTTCCCACAAGCTTTCGTCTATAGGCATTTGATCTATCGGGCGTGCTGTTGCGGTATTAGGAATAGATGTCCCATGGACCAACAGCGGTGCAGCGTACATGGTGAGTACTACTGCGGAAAGTGCTGCAAGAATACGTTTCTTCATACCGAATTCCTCCATGTCAAGATTGTATAAATGAACGGTCTTCGTAATAGCATCCAATTCATTCAGAGTGGTATTGTCATGTCCGGTTCAGGGTGCGTCCGAACATGACTGGCATATCCATATCAAACGTCAGTGGGATTGTGTAATTCGGGGCGCAGTGTCTTCATCGGGCACCATTCTACATCCAGCCCAGGAACTAATCCGCAGCGGCTATGGACATACCCAGATCGTATTCCGGTGGTCTGCCATCCACTAGATAGTCATCCAGATACTCTGAACGGTCATATTCGTAACCAAGCCCGTTCATGATCAACATGCACGCAGTTTCTGCTTCATATTCCTTTTGTGCAAGGGAAAGATTTGCAATATCATGTTCCGGAATTGACAGCTTAAGCCAATTGATCTTTTTCAATTCCTCATCTTGCGGCAAGTGACCGCAAAGTAGGTGCCCGATCTCGTGGAAGATTGCAGCTGCTTTTTCCTCCAGTGACTTCTTGGCATTCACAACCATCGAATAATGTGTTTGTATATGTCCCCAGTTCTTTTTTATGATATAATAATGCTGATTTTTTCACAGAAGACCGTATTTTGCGAAGGGGATTATAGAACCTATGTTCTACACAATGGCAAACACTTAATCTATGCTTTGAAATTTTACATTCTAAGTATAGCATGTTCTTCCAAAACAATCAATGGGTTTTGCAGAAAAATTTCTAGATTTTTTTATACTGTGGATTGATATTGGTACAAAATCAACAATGCAGAGAAACTGGAGGATATGACATGAATTTATATTTAAGAAAAGACGGACGGTGCGAGTTAAAACCCAAAACGGGAAGAGTTTTGATGGAAAAAGATCGTTTTTGTATGTTCTTGCACGCACCAAGGAGCAATATATTGAGCGTATGCAGGTAATCTGTCAGAGAAATCGACCTCACGGCACTTGCCTCTTGTCTATGGCTGACCTGTTCTCCGAATGGCATCACAGCATTCTGCGTGCTTGAAAGAGTCCATGGCAGCAAACTATACCATGACATCCAAGTATAAGGCCTGCTTTGATCCATTTTATGGACATTGGTATCATACATTACTCAAGTAGCAAAGGGAGATCAAGATATAAAAACACCAGATATAAGGACATTCCAAGCCTCATATCTGGTGATATTAGGTGTGAAGTACGAAATGGAGGCAGCCATAACGGAAAGTGTCCGTCAAAAAGCGGCTGTAAATCTCACAGCCGCCTGTTCGTATACTATTCTATTTTTCTTTGAAACTCTCTCCGAATCCCTTCACAATCGGATCAAGGAAGTATCTCATGACAGATTGCTTTCCTATCTTAACTTCGACCGCACCTGATAAGCCGGACATTACGTTAATATTAGGGTTTGTGTTATTCAAAGTATTTCAGCGGAAGCGCAAACAGATGCTTGAACAGACGAAAACTGAGCATTACGTCAATGCGGTTTGTAGTATGGGTAAATACATAATTCTTTGCCAGTCCCAGTATCAGCTCATAAATGTACACGATAGCAATTCCTATCGTCAGTACATATCAGCCACTGTGTAGCCATGGATAAGAATTGTGTTCAGGTCGGCAGAAGCGTTAATTGTATCGATATCATAACCAATACCGAAGATATAGGTATCACCGCCGTGGTCTCCCTGGAGATAGTCGTTGCCTGCGCCTCCGTCAAGAACATCTGCACCACCGCCAGCATAGATCCGGTCATCGCCGTCTCCGCCATAGAGGAAGCTTCCGTTGTCGCCGCTGTAGATGATGTCATTACCAGCACCGCCGTAAATTGTGTTCACACCGTTGCCGCCGTAGAGATGATCGTCTCCATTGCCGCCGTACATCTCATTGTTGCCATTTCCACCGTTCATGGTATCATTGCCGGCACCGCCTTCGATGTAATCAGCAAGTTCGCCTCCGGTAAAGTTATCATCTCCATTTCCGCCATACATATAGTTCAAACGTAACCGCCAACCAGACCAGCGGGCAAAAAATGAGCCGAGATCAACCTCGGCTCAAATCCCGTATTCGGTTCATCA
>UMFP01032605.1_pt1 | contig 19370 bp, 19 predicted proteins | sample 1965031 | NCBI WGS metagenome assembly UMFP01 (sample SAMEA4836048, study PRJEB28245) | human gut metagenome | biome: gut microbiome; material: fecal sample | place: Denmark | collected 2008
CGTCCATGTGCGCCTTTTCTGCCACCATGTCCAGTTGTGGGCTTGTATTCCGGAGCCTCACCTAATTCGGATGGAAGAGGTAGCTTGTAAATATCTTTCTCCAGGAAGTCTTCAATCGCTTTGAAGTTCGTTTGCTCCTTTTCACTCACAAATGTGATGGCGCATCCGTCATGATTGGCACGAGCCGTACGTCCGATTCTATGTACATAATCCTCGCAGTCATGAGGTACATCATAGTTAATCACCAAACGGATATCATCAATATCAATACCTCGCGCTACAATGTCAGTGGCAACCAATATGTCAATACGCCCGTTCTTGAATTCATGCATGATATGATCACGCTGTTTCTGATCCAAGTCAGAGTGCATCTCTCCGACATTCAGTTTCATGCGTTGCAGTGCCCGGGTGACATCTTTCACCTTAAGTTTGGATGAAGCAAAGATAATAACCCGTTCCGGCTTGGTTGTGGCAAACAATGATTGGATGATACCTAATTTCTGCCGTTCATAGCAAATGTATGCGGTCTGTATAATCTTTTCGGCAGGTTTGGACACAGCAAGTTTCACCTCTACGGGGTCATGGAGTATGGTCTGTGCCAGCTGCTGAATCTTGTTAGGCATGGTTGCAGAGAACATAATCGTTTGTCGTTCCTTAGGCAAGCGATTGACAATCTGCATAATGTCATCATAAAACCCCATATCAAGCATGCGGTCGGCTTCATCGAGAATGAAGAAAGAAACCTCAGAGAGATCGACATTTCCCAAATTCAAGTGACTGATAAGGCGTCCAGGAGTTGCGATGATAATATCGGCTCCCAAGGCTAACCCTCTTTTTTCCTGCTCATAGCGTATTCCATCATTTCCTCCGTAAATGGCAACACTGGAAACCGGCATAAAGTAGGAAAACCCTTCAATCTGCTGATCAATTTGCTGGGCCAATTCACGGGTCGGAGCCATAATCACACAATTGATGGCATCCTCTTTATAAGTACCCCGACTTAACTGATTCAGCACGGGCAGGAGATAGGCTGCCGTTTTTCCAGTACCTGTCTGAGCAACACCTATCAGATCTTTCCCTTCCAATAGAATGGGAATTGTATGTTCTTGAACCGGGGTGCATTCGCGGAAATTCATCGAATCCAGCGCATCCAGAATGCAATCCTCTAGGTCTAGGTCGGAAAAGTTCATAGATTATTTTCTGATTAAAAGTTTTTAGAATGTGTTTATTATAATGTGATCAAGAAAGTCTTTTTCCACGTTCATCCAAGTAGGAGTCCTTAAACCCAAGGAAATATAGGACACCGTCCAAGCCTATGGTATTGATTGACTGTTGGGCAGTAGCAACCACCTTGGGCTTGGCATGGAAGGCGATACCCAATCCGGCCAACGAAATCATCGGAAGGTCATTGGCACCGTCGCCTACAGCAATCGTCTGTCGTATATCTACATTTTCCACTTGTGCTATCAGACGTAACAGTTCAGCCTTACGACGCCCATCCACAATTTCTCCTACATACCGTCCTGTCAGTTTGCCATCCACAATTTCCAGCTCGTTTGCATAGACATAATCAATGCCAAACTTGTTTTTCAGGTAATTGCCAAAATAGGTAAATCCTCCGGAAAGAATTGCAATCTTATATCCATAGCGTTTAAGAACATACATCAGACGTTCCACTCCTTCCGTAATAGGCAGATGCTCGGCAATGTCCTGCATAACGGATTCATCAAGCCCCTTCAACAGTGCAACACGTTCACGGAAGCTCTCGTTAAAATCAATTTCACCCCGCATGGCTCGTTCGGTTATTTCCCGAACCTCCTTTCCGACTCCTGCACGATCTGCCAGTTCATCGATAACTTCTGTCTTGATAAGCGTTGAATCCATATCAAAGCAAATCAGGCGGCGCATACGTCGGTACATGTCATCCAACTGAAAAGAAAAGTCCATTTCCAGGTCGCGCGACAGTTTCATGAGATCTTCTTGCATCTGTGCTCTGTTATTCGGAGTTCCACGAACTGAGAATTCGATACAAGCTCTCGTGCTGGCTGCCTTCTCATCGAGTGGTATACGGCCGGTCAAACGCTTGATGGCATCAATATTCAGTCCTTGATTTGCCAAAATACGAGTGACAGCTCCGATTTGCCGGGCAGTAAGTTTACGGCCCAATAATGTCAATATATAGCGGTTCTTCCCTTGCAGGCTTACCCAATTCTCGTATTCTTCGGTTGAAATCGGATAGAAACGAATGTTAACACCTAAATTTGAGGCCTCAAAGAGTAACTCCTTCATGATATTGCCCGATTGATCTTCACGTGTCTTAAAGAGAATACCTAACGACAAGGTACTGTGTATATCTGCTTGTCCAATATCTAGAATTGTTACATCATATCGAGCTAATATCTCAGTCATAGAGGCAGTTAAGCCAGGTCTATCCAATCCGGTAATACGAATTAGGATAAGTTCTGTATTGATGTCATTCATATCTTTCTTCAGTGGTTATGGTTTAGAATGAACAAAAGTAGTTATTTCGGACGGAAGTGAATGAAAATGCTCCTTGAAAAAGGCGCAATATATGTTATAAAACATGATTTTCTTTAAAATGCTTGTCTGTTAGCGAAATATGTTGGAACTTTGTGCCCGGATTTCATCATTATGATATCTTCTATCTCTTATTATTGTGATAGAGGATAAAGAGGTAATAGTCCGGATGGAAATCACTGTCATCTTTTAGGGCAGGTCCGGATAAGTATGAACTAAAATCATATTGCATGAGACATGTAAGATGGATTTTTGTTGCAGTATTACTTTTTTCCTTAACGGCTTTCATTGATAAAGACAAACCAACAACCGGACTGAGTGTTGGAAACAAAGCTCCCGATTTTTCAATTGAAGAGCATAATATGAGAGCCTGTCTTAAAGCACTGAAAGGTAACTATGTGCTTTTGAGTTTTTGGGCAAGTTATGATGCATCGGCACGTGTGAACAATATGTTGCTGGACCATGCGCTCAATGACTTGCCACGAAATGTAAAGATGGTCTCAGTCTCATTTGACCGTTATCAGTCAATATTTGACGAGACCCTCAAACAGGACCGTTTAGGAAATGCCCGTTATTTCGTGGAACCTGACGGTGAAGCTTCGAATTTGTTTAGTCTCTATCATTTGGACAAAGGCTTCAAAAACTATCTACTGGATGAGCATGGCGTGATTATAGCCATGAACGTTCGTGTAGAACAACTCCCGAACTATCTTCACAATAAGTAGTTGGGAACTGATTTGATAAGGTTACAATGAAAGCCTTATCCAAAGGAAATAAAGAGGTATGCAACAAGGCGTCGTATCCAATTGGGGTACGGCGTTTTTCGTATTATTTCTGCTCATTCCATGTGTTATCTTTATTCTTGCTACTGAGTAATGTCATTTTTGAGTACCGAAACCACTCCCATATTCTAGAGATACATTACCAGTTGTATGGCTACTACAAGTAATACCATCATGCATTCTACACGAATATTGATTTGTAGGGAACGTTCCAGGTCTACGGTCGTCAAAAGCCGCTCTTGGGTACCAATATATGGTTTCCAGACCGTATTGCCAAAATAATCGTGCGGACCTCCAAAACGGCATTGCAGGATGCCGGCTAACGCTGCTTCCGGATAACCGGAATTGGGACTGGCATGCTGGTTCCCATATTGCCTTACAAAATGAAAAAGCTGCAGATGACCGGAGGCAATGACCATCAGCAAGGCAGTCAGACGTGCCGGCAGGTAATTTGCCATATCATCCATACGTGCGGCAATACGCCCAAACAGATTGTAGCGTTCCGTCCTGTATCCAATCATGGAATCAAGTGTATTCACCATCTTGTATGCCATCATTCCGGGAACTCCTAACAGCAGATACCAGAATAGGGGAGCTACAACACCATCACTCAAATTTTCGGCCAATGTTTCCAGGGCTGCCGTTCGTATTTCTTGAGAAGATAGCGTATGGGTGTCACGACCAACGATGCGGGACACTTGCTTTCTTCCTGCCTCTGTCGACCTTTCTACGGCACGGAATACGGCACGGACTTCACGAATGAGTGTAGTACCTGCCAAGCAATAGAATACCAAGACAGAGGACAGCAGGTAATAAAGCCATGGCCAACCAGCTTCCTGAGTTGCCTGTAAAACCGTATAAGTACAAATATAAATGCCTAAGACCAAGGTTATAGCCATGACAGCTCCTTTAAGGAGGCGGAATTTTCCACGATTCAGCCAACGCTCTCCTTTGGCAATCAGTTTGCCAAAGCCAACGATCGGATGGGGCAACGCAGGTGGATCTCCAAAAATCTTATCAAGACTCCAACCTGTAATCAGGGATAATATAGGTGTAAGGATATACATAAAATGAATATTATTGTTGCAACCAGTGCATAAATGCCTGGATAAGCATCTTGTTTTCATGGGGTGTTTGGGTGGCGAGACGGAAAAAACTTTCGTCAAGTCCACGGAAATTAGATGCATCTCGGATTAATATTCCATACTCACGAACCAGAAAATCTTTGAGCGCAGCAGCCTTACCTTGACGCAAACGAAGTAAAAAGAAGTGGGTATCACTGTCCCATACATCTACCATTCGGGTCTGTTTCCAGGCATTTATAAATTTTTCTTTTTCGTTGAGATAGCCAACCAAGTCAAATGGAAGAGACAAATGTTGTTCCAATGCATAAAACCCCGCTTCAATAGCCAGAGCATTCACTGACCATGGCATCCGTTGTACACGTATATCGCGCAATATCTCCGGGTGTCCTGTCAAATACCCAATGCGAAGACCAGGGATAGCAAAATGCTTTGTCAGGGAATGAATTAAAAGAACATTGGGTAGAGCTGCTGCTTCATAAACGCTATACAGCGGATGCAAGGTAAAAGCCTCATAAGACTGGTCTATAACGAAAAGCTTGTGAGGATTGCAGGATATCCAGTCTTTCAATTTGGACAAGGGACGCACTTCTCCTGTCGGATTATTCGGATTGCACAACCATACGACTTCAGCATCTGCCGGAAGGCTATCGTAGGTGTAGAAATAGGAAATCTTGTGATGATGCAAACGACATGCATCTGCATATTCACTGAAAGTTGGTGCCCATACGGCGCTTTTGCGCCCGCGAAAGGCTTGGGCGATGAGATAAATGGCGTCGGTTGCACCATTGGTGACACATACGCTCTCCCCGGTTACCTGAAAAAAATCAGCAAAAGCCGTTTCTAACGTGACAGGTGCAGGTTCAGGATAATTACAAAGGCATGAAATTTTCGAGCCAAGTCGTTGGAATAACTCTTGATGATCGATTCCGCAGTATACATTGGAACTGAAATTACTTGTTATCGGATGAGTATAGTGATGGATGTCATCGCCGTGTCCGTTAATCATTTTTGTTACAATCTTTTTAGTTATACGGTGCAAATATACACTTTTTTATCTGCCGTATGATAAGCTGGACAATACCAGATTGGCGACAGACAAGGAGGTCTGCCTGCTTATTAAATGATATTTAGTGCATTGTGAATGTTGCTTGATTACTTAAAATACTCTACATTTGTGGGCTATTAGCTCTCCTATAATTTATAAGGATTCAGCAGTACTGTAAATCTCTAAATATTCATTTTTTAAGTATGAAGATTACGATTATTGCCGGCGCACGTCCCAATTTCATGAAAATAGCCCCTTTAGCACGTGCAATCAGAGCTGAACAGGCTCAGGGCAAAGATATTCAATATCGTTTGGTCTACACCGGTTCACGACAGGATGCAAGTTTGGACTCTACATTGTTTGAGGATTTGGGAATGGATGCTCCCGATGTATATCTCAATGTGGAAGCAACGGACTTCTTTGAACGTTTGGCGGGAATCTTGGTTTCTTTTGCACATGACCTGGATGCTCACCCTACAGACTTGGTGATGGTTGTCGATGATATGACCCCAACCATGGCATGTTCCATCGTAGCAAAAAAGAAAGGCATCAAAGTAGCGCATTTGGTTGCAGGAATCCGTTCCTTTGATATGAATATGCCCAAGGAGGTTAACCGGATGATTACAGATGGATTATCTGATTATTTCTTTACTGCGGGAATGAATTCCAATCGCAACCTGAATCAAACGGGGACAGAACAGGCCCATGTCTATTTCGTAGGTAATCTCCTGATTGATACATTGCGTTACAATCGACAGAGATTCGTGCGTCCCGATATGCCGGCTGATATCACTGACGGAGCCTACCTGTTGTTCACTCTGAACCGGCGCGCAGTGGCCGATAAGCCGGAAACATTGCAGAATTTGTTGGAAACTCTTTTGCGGGAGACGGATTTGCCAATCATGGCTCCACTTCATACGTATGTAGCAGATAAGATACGTTCTTTGCATCTTGATTTGTCCCGCCTCCATTTGTTGCCTCCCCAGCCTTATTTGCAATTTGGCTATTTGGAAGCACATGCAGCCGGAATTATCACAGATTCAGGCAATGTGGCGGAAGAAGCAACGTTTCTCGGAATACCTTGTATTACCTTACATGATTATGTGGAACATCCTGAAACAGTAAACCAGGGGACCAACGTTGCCGTAGGTCTGGATATGAAAGAACTGGCAGAAGCCCTCCGGGTTCTGAGAAGAGGAGAGTGGAAAACAGGCTCCCTTCCGGAACGCTGGGATGGACGTACGGCAGAACGTATCCTTCAGATATTGGAAGAGATTAAATTCTGAACTTAAAAGACTGTTGCAACCTATTACACATATATTAAATAAGGTATAGACAGCTTCTAAATTAGAAAAGATTCTTGCATGCGTACAACTATTTTTTCTACTTTTGCAGCATCTAAACAAATTATTCATAGGTAAAAAGAACATCATGGGAACAATTAAATGTATTGGTATCTTAACCTCCGGGGGTGATGCTCCGGGAATGAATGCAGCAATCCGTGCGGTGACTCGTTCAGCCATTTACAACGGATGGAAAGTAAAAGGAATCTATCGGGGCTATGAGGGATTGATTAACAATGACATAAAGGACTTGACCTCAGAGAGTGTCAGCAATATTATACAACGTGGCGGAACCATTCTTAAAACAGCGCGTTCGAAAGAATTCATGACTCCTGAAGGACGTCAGAAAGCTTATGAGAATCTTCAGGCACATGGAATCGATGCACTGGTTGTGATTGGTGGAAATGGTTCCTTATCGGGAGCCCAACTGTTGGCCAATGAGCATAATATGATTTGTATCGGATTGCCTGGTACAATTGACAATGACTTGTATGGAACCGACTCCACAATTGGTTATGACACAGCCTTGAATACTATTATCGAATGTGTTGACAAGATACGTGACACAGCAACGTCACACGATCGTATTTTCTTTGTAGAGGTAATGGGACGTGACGCCGGTTTCCTGGCACAAAACAGTGCCATTGCTTCAGGAGCTGAAGCTGCCATTATCCCGGAAGACGAAACCGATATTGACCAGTTGGAGGAATTTATTGGTCGTGGTGTACGTAAAAGCAAGAGTAGCAGTATCGTAATCGTGTCGGAAAGTCCCAAAAGCGGTGGTGCCATGCACTATGCAGAACGTGTACGCAAGGAGTATCCGCAATATGATGTACGTGTGACAATCCTCGGACACTTGCAACGCGGAGGTACCCCTAGCGCCTTTGACCGTATCTTGGCAAGCCGTCTGGGAGTAGCAGTCATTGAAGCTCTGAAAGAGGAACAGCGTAATGTGATGATCGGAATCAGTAACAATGAGATTGTTTATGTTCCTTTCAATAAGGCTATTAAACGGAATAAGCCCATTGATCGGGAACTGATTAATGTCTTGAATGAACTATCTATCTAACTAAATAGAATCGGATAATTAATCTTGATGAGCCTTGCATGTTACGTTTTATACATGCAAGGCTTATTTTATGCTTGAAAAAGTATCTGAGTAGAAGTTATTTTAAGGCTTTTTTGTAGGTTAGCCGTATATTCTCCCAACGGATGATGCTTCATCCTTATTATTTTCACTAATTTTGTCCGCAAATTGAAAATACATAAAAACTTAATCGCAATGTTCAGAACACATACATGTGGAGAACTGAGACTCTCCGATGCAGGTAAAGAAGTAACTCTTGCCGGCTGGGTGCAGCGTTCACGCAAGATGGGAGGTATGACTTTTATTGATTTGCGTGACCGTTATGGCATTACACAGTTGGTTTTTAATGAAGAAAATAACGCAGCACTTTGCGAACAGGCTAATCGTCTGGGGCGTGAATTCGTCATTCAGGTGAAAGGTACCGTCAATGAGCGTTCCAATAAGAATACCCATATTCCAACAGGTGATATTGAAATTATTGTCAATACTCTCACCGTATTGAATACAGCATTGACTCCTCCGTTTACCATTGAAGACAATACGGATGGAGGTGATGACTTGCGCATGAAGTATCGCTATCTTGATTTGAGACGTAATGCCGTACGCAAGAATCTGGAACTGCGCCACCGTATGACCATGGAAGTACGTCGTTATCTCGACAGCAAAGGCTTTTTGGAGATAGAGACCCCCATGCTGGTAGGTTCAACTCCTGAAGGAGCCCGTGACTTCGTCGTTCCTTCCCGTATGAACCCGGGGCAATTTTATGCTCTTCCACAATCACCACAAACATTGAAGCAACTCCTGATGGTTTCCGGAATGGACCGTTATTTTCAGATTGTGAAGTGTTTCCGTGATGAAGACTTGCGTGCTGACCGCCAGCCGGAGTTCACTCAAATCGACTGTGAGATGAGCTTTGTAGAGCAGGAAGATATCATTGAGACCTTTGAGGGGATGGCCAAACATTTGTTCAAGGAACTCCGTGGAGTGGAATTGACAGAACCTTTCTTGCGCATGCCTTGGGCAGATGCCATGAAATATTATGGTAGCGATAAACCAGACTTGCGCTTCGGAATGCGTTTTGTTGAACTCATGGACATTCTTAAAGGATATGGATTCTCTGTGTTTGACAATGCAGCTTATATTGGAGGAATCTGTGCCCAAGGTGCCTCTCATTACACCCGTAAACAGCTTGACCAACTGACGGATTTTGTAAAACGTCCACAGATTGGCGCCAAGGGGTTGGTATATGCTCGTGTTGAAGCTGACGGAAATGTAAAATCAAGTGTTGATAAATTCTATTCACAAGAAGTGTTGCAACAGATGAAAGCAGTCTTCAATGCGCAACCGGGTGACTTGATCCTGATTCTGAGTGGTGATGATGCTATGAAAACTCGTAAACAACTTTCAGAGCTACGCCTGGAAATGGGAAATCAATTGGGATTGCGTGATAAAAATAAGTTCGCATGCCTCTGGGTCGTAGATTTCCCGATGTTTGAGTGGAGTGATGAAGAGGGACGTCTGATGGCTATGCACCATCCCTTTACCCATCCGAAGGAAGAGGATATTCCTCTATTGGATACCGACCCGGCTGCTGTTCGTGCCGATGCTTATGATATGGTAGTTAACGGTGTTGAAGTCGGAGGTGGTTCTATTCGTATCCATGACTCACAGCTTCAGGCAAAGATGTTCGAAATATTGGGATTCACTCCCGAACGCGCGCAAGAGCAGTTTGGCTTCCTAATGAATGCGTTCACATATGGAGCTCCTCCTCATGGAGGATTGGCTTACGGGCTTGACCGCTGGGTATCGTTGTTTGCAGGTTTGGATTCCATCCGCGATTGCATTGCATTCCCCAAAAACAACTCCGGTCGTGACGTTATGTTGGATGCTCCTGCAGCTTTGGAACAAAAGCAATTGGACGAACTACATTTGATTGTTGACTTGAAGGAAAAGTGATTGGAATAAAATAACTATTCTGTTATAAGGACCTTATTTATGGACATTTCAGTAAGAACGGTTCATAAATAGGGTCTTTTTTATTCAATCACCATCAACTTAATAATAGTCGATTGGAATAATTGATTCGTATCGTAAATTTATGGAAATACGTAAGGCCGAATTGGGCGATCTGACTCGCTTGATGGATATTTTTACTCATGCCCGTCAGCTAATGATTGCTACAAATAATCCCCATCAATGGATTGACGGCTATCCTTCCGAGCAGTTGATTAGGGAAGAGATTGAGCAAAAACATTGCTATGTCTGTGTGGGGAGAAACGGACAAGTAGTCGGTGTGTTCTGCTATATCGAAGGAGAAGACCCGAACTATGCACATATTGAACAAGGAGCTTGGCTAAATGATTTGCCGTATGCCACAATTCATCGATTGGCGACATCCGGAGAAGAGAGGGGAGTAGCGGATGCTTGTTTCCGCTGGTGCATGGAGCGTAGCAATAATTTACGCGTAGATACTCATCGTGATAATCTTATATTACAACATCTCGTGGCTAAATATGGATTTACCTATTGCGGTATTATCTACGTTTCAAACGGGACTCCCCGCTTGGCCTATCAGCGATATGTCGGGAAGTGAGAAATAGTCTGAATAACTACTGACGCGGATAACAAGGTCACAAACAGACTCGTATTATCCGCGTCAACTAAGAAAAAACAAGGAATAGCTTCAAGATTCTGCAACTAGTCTATAAATCTCCTAGTCAGCTCTTGAAACTCATCAATTCGTCTATCCCGTAAGAACGGCCACCAGCGACGCACATTCTCCGAACGTTCCAAGTCTACTTCCACTACGAGGTTCTCTTCTTTGAGACTGCCGGCTTGTGCCAGAATTTCTCCTTGCGGTCCGGCAACAAAACTATTACCCCAAAACTGGATACCCCTGGTCTGCCCGGAAGGATCAAGCTCATGTCCAACACGATTGACAGCCACGACCGGCAACCCGTTGGCTACGGCATGGCCCCGTTGAGAAATCATCCATGCACCCAGTTGTCTGGCCTTTTCATCGTCAGTGTCACTGCTCTCCCAACCAATCGCTGTCGGATAAATCAAAATGTCGGCACCTTGCAATGCCATCAGACGCGCTCCTTCAGGATACCATTGATCCCAACAGACTTGCACACCAAGTTTTCCAATCGAAGTTTGTATTGGTTTGAAACCCAAATCTCCAGGAGTAAAATAGAATTTCTCATAATAAGCAGGGTCATCAGGAATGTGCATTTTCCGGTATTTTCCGGCAATACTTCCATCTTTATCGAATACAACTGCTGTATTATGATAAAGTCCCGGCGCACGCTTTTCGAACAATGAAGTGACCAGAACAATATGAAATTGTCGTGCAATCTCGCTATAAAACCCGGTAGACGGACCTGGAATAGGTTCAGCAAGGTCAAAATTCGTTGTGTCTTCTGTCTGACAGAAATAGAGTGTGTTGTGTAGCTCTTGCAATACGACCAACTCAGCCCCGTAAGCTGAAACGGCAGCTATATTGCGATTAAGCTTTTCCAGGTTGATACGTAAATCGTTACTGTTTGCCTGTTGGATTAAACCAATCTTTATCTTTCTCATATCGTGTTATTTATTTTCTTTAGCTGTTACAAAACATCCTGAAGGATATTGCATGGTGGCACAATGCAATGAACCATGCTGCTTGATGAGTGCCCGGCAATCCACCCCGATGATGTCGTGATGGGGGAAGGCTTGTGACAATACTTTTTTAGCTCTCTCATCATTATCTGGCTGGGCATAAGTCGGATATAATACCGCTTCATTCATAATAAGAAAATTGGCGTAAGTAGCTGGCAGGCGTTCCCCGTTACATACAATAGCGTCAGGCATCGGAACAGGCAACAGGCGGTAAGCGCATCCGTCGAGTGTACGGAAAGAAGACAATTGCTCCTCCATCCGTTGAAGTGCTTCATAATGCTCATCATTTTCATCCGTGCATTTCACATAGACCAATGTGTCTTCCGGGCAAAAACGTACTAAAGTATCTATATGGCTGTCTGTATCATCACCCGATAAATATCCGTAGTCCAACCATAAAACCTGTTCGAGATGGAACAGAGATTTGAGATGGTTTTCGATGTCCTTTCTATTCATGGTTTCATTGCGGTTGGGAGCCAGCAGGCAAGTGGAAGTCGTCAGTAGCGTTCCTTTGCCATCACTTTCAATCGAACCACCTTCCAGAACGAAATCAAGGCAGTTGCGATAAGCTCCATGCAATAATCCGGAAGCGAACAGCCGACGATTGATTTGATTGTCCTCATTGGCAGCAAACTTCATACCCCATCCGTTGAAACAAAAATCAAGTAGGAGAGGCCCTTGTTCGGTAAGCATTGTGATGAAGCCATGGTCACGTGCCCACGTATCATTGGTCGGACATTCCAGAAAGTAGACATTATCCATATTCACCTTATTATATATAAGCTCTCGTACACGTTCCGGTTCCGGTGTGACAATGAGTAGCGGTTGTCTGTCAGTAATCTCTTTAGCCAGCTCCATGTAGCAGGCATCCACCTCGCCAAGCATGGGTGCCCAATCTGTATTTTTATGGGGCCAAGTCAGTTGGATCAAACTCTGTAAATGCCACTCAGCAGGAAGAAAAGCGGCAACAGTATCGACTCCAAAGTTCAATTGCAACGTTTTTTCTGTACCGCCTCCTTGGGGTAGGCTAACAAATAATCCCATAGTGTTCTATCAATTTATAATATTCTGTTTTTTGTTCAATTGAATGTCTGATCATGATTTGTTCTGATTTTGCGAATAAAATGAGATCATGGATTGACATTCGTATTTGTTTGTGCGGCAAAGATAAGTCTTTTCAACCAAAAAATATATTTGGTACTAGGATAGCGCATAGATTTCCACTATCTTTGCGGTAATTTTAGAAATAGAATGAAAATAAAGGAACTTGTATGCGCCCTTGAAAGCTTCGCGCCTCTGCCTTTGCAAGAAAGCTATGATAATGCTGGCTTGCAATTAGGATTGACAGAGTCGGAAACGACAGGGGCTTTGTTGTGTCTTGACGTCACCGAACCTGTCATAGACGAAGCGATAGCATTGGGGTTTAACCTCATTGTGTCGCATCATCCACTGTTGTTCAAAGGAGTAAAATCCATTTCCGGTTCAACTTATGTGGAGCGCTGTATTTTGAAAGCTATAAAAAATGATATAGCAATCTACTCAGCACATACCAACTTGGACAATACAGTGGGAGGTGTAAACTTCAAGATTGCCGAAAAGATTGGTTTAAGGGATGTTACCTTCCTGACTCCGTCTCAGAATGACGGTATAAGCGGAAGCGGAATAATAGGTACATTGTCGGAGCCTGAAACTGAGACCGACTTCTTGCGACGCATCAAAAAGCTCTTCGAGGTCGGTTGCCTTCGCCATAATAAAATGACCGGACGTCAGATTCAACGTGTGGCCATTTGTGGAGGAGCCGGTGCATTCCTGATTCCGGATGCTATTGCGGCTGCGGCCGATGTTTTCATTACGGGGGAAATCCGTTATCATGAATATTTTGGACATGAACGAGAGATTCTTCTGGCTGAAATAGGCCACTATGAAAGTGAACAATACACGAAGGAATTGCTTGCAGAATATCTGCAGAGACAATTCCCCGGGCTTAAAGTGGAACAAACAAAGATCAATACAAATCCCATCAAATATTTATAATCATATGGCAAAAGACGTAAAGAAAGACCCTCAAGATCTGTCGGTAGAAGAGAAACTGAAAGCACTGTATCAACTGCAGACTATGCTCTCTGAAATTGATAAAATTAAGACTTTGCGCGGTGAACTCCCCTTGGAAGTACAAGACTTGGAAGATGAGGTGACAGGCCTGACGACCCGCATCGAGAAGATCAATAAGGAAATAGCTGAGCTGAAAGAGAACGTCACCACTAAGAAAAATGAGATTTCTGAGGCACAGGCATCGGTAGATAAATATAAGACTCAATTGGATAATGTACGCAACAACCGTGAATACGATGTGTTGAGTAAGGAAATCGAATTTCAGACTTTGGAAATCGAATTATGCGAGAAAAGAATCAGAGAATACAATGCTTCTGCAACTGCTAAAGCCGAAGAGTTGAAAAAGAACACGGAGTTACTTGAGGAACGTAAGCAAGATTTGGAGGTCAAAAAGACAGAATTGGATGAGATTGTGTCTGAGACCAAACAGGAAGAAGAAAAACTGCGTGAAAAAGCAAAGGCATTGGAAACAACTATTGAGCCTCGTTTGCTTCAAGCATTTAAGCGTATCCGTAAGAATTCTCGTAATGGTTTGGGAATTGTCTATGTACAACGTGATGCTTGTGGCGGTTGCTTTAATAAGATTCCCCCTCAGCGTCAATTGGACATTCGAATGCGTAAAAAAATCATCGTATGCGAATATTGTGGCCGTATCATGATCGATCCTGAACTGGCTGGCGTTGAATAAGTCTTGTCATTCCTCTAGAATTAATAAAAGCGGTAGCATATCCCTGAATAGAAAAGGATGTGCTACCGCTTCTTCTTGTTCATTTATTAAGAACTTTGGGAAGTATCCAAAGAAGAACTTATTGTATTTTTTATAAAGACGAGTAATCCGGTATCTCTTGGAGAAAGGTATAGGTTTGTCGGGCATAATCCATCTTACAGCAGAAATGCTTCAGCCCATTGCTGACTATCAAATAATCTACCCTCAAGACAATATTATAATTGCTGATTTGTGAAAAGACCTGTTGGGTTATCTCGATATGGGGAGCTTTGTATTCTATAATCATTTTTGCCGACAGATCACGATTATAAAGGACCGTGTCGCAACGCTTGGTCGTTTTGTGCAGCTTCAGCATGACTTCATTGCCCATTAATGCTTGAGGATATCCCTTATGCTCAATAAGAAAATGGACAAAGTGCTGCCGGACCCATTCTTCGGGAGTTAACACTACATATCGCCTGCGCAGAATGTCGAAGATAGTTGTTTTCCCATCATGAAGTTCTATTTTTGGTTGGAAAGGAGGTAAGTTTAATGATAACATTTGCTACTTTTGTGAGAGTTTATATCAAGCCATATTCATTTAGACAAAAGTATAGAAATTATGAGGACGAAGCAAGAAATTGTCGAGAATTGGCTTCCGCGCTACACGCACAGGCGTCTGGAAGACTTTGGAGAATATATATTGTTGACAAATTTCAACAACTATGTGGAGTTGTTTGCAGAAGAATGTAATTCTGAAGTTGCAGGTGAGGATGCTAATATGAGATCATCTTCTGCCAATGGTATCACAATAATCAATTTTGGAATGGGAAGTCCCAATGCGGCTATCATTATGGATTTGTTAGGAGCAATTCGACCAAAAGCCTGCCTGTTCCTTGGAAAATGTGGAGGAATTGACAAGAAAAATCAATTAGGAGATTTAATACTTCCCATTGCTGCAATACGTGGTGAGGGTACATCAAACGATTATTTTCCCCCTGAAGTTCCGGCCCTCCCGGCTTTTATGCTACAGCGAGCCGTTTCTTCTACAATCCGCGATCATGGACGGGATTATTGGACAGGTACTGTATATACAACCAATCGGCGCATTTGGGAACATGATGTAAAGTTTAAGGAATATCTGTTGTCAACCCGTGCTATGGCTGTTGACATGGAAACAGCAACTCTATTCAGCGTGGGCTTTGCCAATCATATACCAACAGGGGCGTTGCTGCTGGTATCAGATCAGCCAATGGTTCCCGAGGGCGTTAAGACGGAAAAGAGTGACACACTGGTTACGCACAATTACGCGCGCGAACATGTACGAATCGGTATCGAATCCCTCCGCATGATTATTGATGAAAAACGGACGGTGAAGCACTTGAAATATGAATGGTAATCAAAAATGAATTTAAGATGGCTAAGCAGGAAATAAGCATTGAGGAAATAATCCGTAACTTAAAAAATAGACAATATGCTCCCATTTATTATTTAATGGGAGATGAGTCTTATTACATTGATAAGATTGCCGATTATATGGCAGATACAATCCTGACTCCTGAAGAGAGAGAGTTCAATCAAATGATTTTCTATGGAGGAGATACTGATATAGAAACTATCATCAATGCAGCCAAACGGTTTCCGATGATGAGTAAATACCAACTGCTTATTGTCAAGGAAGCCCAAGGCTTAAAGAATATCGATAAGCTGTCTTACTATTTGAAGAAGGTACAGCCCTCTACTATCTTAGTATTCTGCCATAAGAACGGCTGTTTGGATCGAAGAAAAAAAGTTACATTAGAGATTGAGAGAAATGGGGTACTTTATGAGTCCAAGCGTTTGAAGGAATCACAGCTACCTGCGTTTATTACAAATTACCTGAAGCGAAAACGGGTGGATATAGAACCTAAAGCTTGTGAACTAATGGCTGGTTTTGTTGGTTCTGACCTGTCCCGAATGAGTAGTGAGTTGGATAAACTGATTCTCACTTTACCCAAAGGGATGAACCGGATTACTTCTGAGCAGATTGAAAGAAATATAGGTATCAGTAAAGACTTTAATAACTTTGAATTGAAAAATGCATTAATTGAGAAGGATGTATTTAAGGCAAACCAGATTATTAAATATTTCGAGGAAAATCCCAAAAATAATCCTCTCCAGATGACATTGGCTGTGCTCTTTAACTTCTTCTCCAATTTGATGCTTGCTTATTATGCACCTCAGAAGACAGAAGCTGGAATAGCTATTCAATTAGGATTGCGAAATCAATGGCAATCTCGGGAATACATGCTCGCAATGAAAAAATTCAGTGGAGTAAAGGTTATGCAGATTATCGCGGCCATTCGCCAATGCGATGCCAAGTCTAAAGGAGTAGGTAATTCTTCAATAACAAATGGAGAGCTTCTCAAAGAACTTGTCTATACAATCCTTCATTAAATATGTCCCTGTAAGATATTATTTCTTATAGGGACTTTTTGTATTACTATTGTAATAATCATTATAAAATGCGCTACATCACATTACAATCATATAATAAAAAGGGTGATAAGATAGGTGGGATAAAACTTGATTTATTACATTTAAATATTACATTATATATCGTAACATAACGATACAATTGTTTTAATGTATATTTATCCACTCTTTTCAACTGGCAATATATCAATGAATACCAATATATTAGTTCCTAAACAGTGAGGTTATATGGTAGACAGGATTAAAAATGAAATGCATATAAACTTAGATTTGTATAGCATGCTCCTTTCTTTATATATAACACACTGTATACTAGTGTTATATTTAATTTAATACAAGTTGATTATAGATTTGTTATTAGCTGAGCACTTAAGTACGTAATACAAATGCAATCATTAGTCTATACAAATATATTTTATTTTTGTTATAGACAAATTTGGATATTTAATCTCACCTATTTACATTTGTAACATCTTAGAGAATTTGCAAAATGAAAGAGCGGATAGAAGAAATTATGAGAGAAGCTAAAGTTACTTCTTCTCAGTTTGCCAAGATTATTGGAGTGAAGCAAGCTTCTTTATCACACATTCTGACAGGAAGAAATAATCCTAGTCTAGATGTTATTATGAAGATTAATCAAGCTTATCCTGGAATCCATTTGGAATGGCTACTCTATGGAAAAGGCGAAAAAGGAACTGTACATGAAAGTAACTTGATAAACAGTCCAGAAAATGGAGAGGGGCAAATCATTGCGCCTGTTATGAATGAACTTTTCCCTGCAGATGATATAAATGAAATAGAAAATACGCCCGGAAAGCCTGAAAATATCCCTTCGATGGAAAGTGTTCGCTATATAGAACGACCTCCTCGAAAGATTGTAGAAGTTCGTATTTTTTATGATGATGGTACCTATGAAACTTTGACTCCTTCTAAATAGAGATTTATTACCCTTCATTCGTTATAAATGCATATTTACGGTATGAAGTAAAATACGTATCTTTGCCCACAGAGTATATAATACAGTTTTTTCTATGATGAAGAAATACATTCAAGATTTATCGGTTACGGAAAATATCCGCCTACATGCTAACTATGTTTTATTGAAACTGACTCCTACAGGTTCTTTACCGGAGATGTGCCCCGGACAGTTTGCAGAAATTCGCGTAGACAATTCTCCCGCTACTTTTCTGCGACGCCCCATATCCGTGAATTTTATTGACAAAAAGCAGAATGAGATTTGGTTTCTGATTCAACTCGTGGGCGAAGGAACCAAGCATCTCACACAAGCGAAAAAAGGAGATCTGATAAATGTAGTCTATCCTCTTGGAAAGGGATTCACAATCCCAGAAAATATACATTTGAAGACTCTGTTAATCGGTGGGGGAGTTGGAACTGCTCCCATGCTTTATTTGGGAGAGCAACTCAAATCAAGAGGTTTTGAGCCAACATTCCTTTTGGGAGCACGTTCCAGCAAAGATTTATTGCAATTGGAAGAATTCGAAAAATACGGTAAGGTATATACAACAACCGAAGATGGAAGCCAGGGTGAAAAGGGCTACGTGACCCAACATTCGATACTCCAAAATGAACGTTTTGATATGATTTATACCTGTGGTCCCAAACCGATGATGGTTTCTGTTGCCAAGTTTGCCAAAGCAAATGGAATAGAATGCGAAGTATCCCTCGAAAACCATATGGCTTGTGGAGTAGGCGCTTGTCTATGCTGTGTTGAGAATCTCAAGGATGAAGGCAATGTCTGCGTATGTAAGGAAGGTCCTGTGTTTAATATAAAACGATTGTTATGGCAAATTTAAATGTAAAAATAAATCATCTTAATATGAACAACCCGGTAATGACGGCATCGGGTACTTTTGGTTATGGTATTGAGTTCGCAGACTTTCTTAGTTTGGAACAATTGGGAGGAATCATTGTTAAAGGAACTACCCTTAATCATCGAGAAGGGAATCCCTATCCCCGCATGGCAGAAACCCCTTCTGGAATGTTGAATGCCGTAGGTCTTCAAAACAAAGGTGTAGATTATTTTGTAAATCATATTTATCCCAAGATAAAAGATATACAAACTAATATGATTGTGAATGTATCGGGGTCCGATATAGAGAGTTATATGAAGACAGCCGAAATTATCAATGAATTATCCGGTATTCCTGCCATTGAATTAAATATATCTTGCCCTAATGTAAAGCAAGGAGGCATGGCCTTCGGAGTGACTGCTAAAGGAGCTAACGAAGTAGTAAAAGCTGTACGAAAAGTCTATAATAAGACTCTAATTGTAAAATTATCCCCCAATGTGACTGATATTACAGAGATTGCACGCGCTGTAGAAGACGGTGGAGCTGATAGTGTTTCGCTCATAAATACTGTCTTGGGCATGGCTATTGATGCAGAACGGCGTCGCCCTATACTATCAACTATTACCGGTGGTTTGAGTGGTGCAGCGGTTAAACCAATAGCACTCCGAATGGTCTGGCAAGTTAGTAAGGCAGTTAAGATTCCAATAATTGGATTAGGAGGCATCA
>UMFP01027672.1_pt1 | contig 19276 bp, 33 predicted proteins | sample 1965031 | NCBI WGS metagenome assembly UMFP01 (sample SAMEA4836048, study PRJEB28245) | human gut metagenome | biome: gut microbiome; material: fecal sample | place: Denmark | collected 2008
CGAAGACAATTTGAACTGCCACTTTATGACAAGGCACATCTTCTAAGAGTAGTAGAAGGAACGGATGATTATGATGAATTAAATGCATTTTTTAATGACAGAAAAGTAAACAGTCTGTTATATGCAATTGCAATGAGTGAAAATGTGAGTTCTAATGAGGTACCTTTCGGGATTATCAAAAAGATTATTGGTAATACGGGAGGCGTCGTGATGGATAGCTGTGGAAATTATCTTTTCAGGGAACGTCCGAATACGGTAAGAATTTTTATGCATGCAGATAAGAACATTCGAATTAAAAATCTTATGAAATATCTTGGAATAAGCAAAGAACAAGCTAAAAAAGAAATAGAAACAGAAGATTCAAAACGTTATGAATTTCATAAATATTACACAAATGAAATATGGGGAATGTCCAATGGATATGAATTATGTCTGGACGAAGGAATCCTTGGAATCGATGGATGTGTAAAAATGATTTTGGACTATCTGAAAATAAGAAATTTAATTTAAAAAAGTTCTTGACATTACAAAAATAATATGTATAATAGATAGAGGTGGTTGCAACAGACCACCTCGAATATAAATCTGGCTCCATGGTCAAGCGGTTAAGACGCGACCCTCTCAAGGTCGAATCACGAGTTCGATTCTCGTTGGAGTCATAAGCTACAAACCTAGCAAATACGCGGTTTGTAGCTTTTTTATTTTTTCAAGAAAAAACTTCGCCACCAAACTTCGCCACCAAAATTTATTTTTCGTTCCCTGTCTTAAAAATAATATCTTCAAAGGCATCCAAAGATTGCTGCTTTCGATCTCCATGGATGTGTGCGTATTTCTGCAAAAAAGTAGAAGGAGTATTTCCCATAATTTCAGACAGAACCTTATCAGATTCCCCACGCTCGTAATTAGTCGTTGCGAATGTGTGTCTGCAATCGTACAGAGTAATCACAGGCAAGCTTTCTTTATGATTTGCATTATAACGTTTTTCAGTTCTTGTAAACATTCGATACAAGTGATCAGGACGGACAGGAGTACCAATTTCCGTGTTAAAAAGAAAATCATTATCAAACCGATCAGGATATTTTAACCTCATTTCTTTCTTCCAGAGCAGCTTTTTCTTGACAGCCTTATTGAGAGTATCAGGAATGTAAACAGATCTGAAAGAATTAGAACTCTTCATATTGTCTTCCAGTACGCCATGTTTATTTAGTGTTCGATGCATATAAAAACATTGCCGATCAGGATCATAATCACTTTCTGCAAGCCCACACGTCTCACTGGGGCGAGGACCGAGAAGAATCTGACAGCAGAACATAGCATAATAATGACTCTCTTTTGCTTCCATGGAACTTAAAAAGATAGAGATCTGTTCATCAGACCATGTCTGTTTGACCACGTATGCCACTTTATTTCGTTTTATTCCAAGCATTGGATTATCTTTACCATCAATCAATTTTAAAGGAGATATGGCGAAGTTAAACACATCACAGAGGATATTAATGTTTTTGTTTACAGTTTCAGCTCCGTATTTATGTTTTCTTGGATTATTTCCATCTTCTAAACTTTTCTTAAAATTTAAAATATGCTTTGATTCGATTCCAGAAATCGGAACGTCTTCGAAGACAGGAAAGATATATCGGTCTAAATATCCGCGATAAGTTCGATAAGTTTCATCTGCGTAAGTTTTTTTATTCGCTTCCAACCATGTATCCGCAACTTTACCAAAAAATTCTTCAGATTGTTTCTTCACTTTTTCTTCTTTAACTTCTTTTTTTATTTGAAGGGTAAGTTTAGCATCGTCCTGCTTAGCTTCCTTTTTGTTCGATCTGCGAGGACCAGATACCTTACGTTTCAAAAGTGGGTGCCATTGGACAGCACAATAACTTTTTTTGATTTTTCCTGTTTTTTTACTTGTATAAGTTTTAGTAATTACAGACATATATGATCATCCTTTCTTTAAATATACTATTTGATTGTTTTAAAATACGAAACATACGTTCGATTGCTGGGTAAAAAATAAAAAGCTAAAGAAATTTAAGCTTTACAAGTTCAGGGATCACATTTAAATAAGCAGCAATCTGATCCACTGTCATTCCCTGGTATTCAATTAACACTTCATCCGGAATAAGGAGTTCCGCAGCAAATTTATTTGCCTCAATTTCAAATATGTTTTTACTGTACATGGTATAATTCCGGATAAAGCTGCAATTTATTTTTGGATGCTGGATAGCATGGCCAAGTTCATGTGCTGCAACGATTCGATGTATCCGATCATCTTCGATATCAGAGTTTAAAAATATACACTTCGACCGCTGTAAATACATATAACATCCCAAACGATGACCAAGTGGCACATCAAAACGTTCGATTTCCAGATAATCCATTAATTCATAGGGATCAGAAGAGTTATATTTCTTTTTTAGCTTTCTGATGTTTTCTTTTATTTTCGTATTCAGGTAAACCACTTCCTTAGTTTGTCAGACTCTGACAAAATAAAATTAGTTGATAATTCTAAAGTATTTGTTTATAATAGTTAGTAAAGAGGCCGGCGCGATAGATGGAGCAAACTCATCTAACCCGGCGAAAAACTTTCTTAGATAGTCGTTCTATTCTTTCCAGGGGACAGGGCGACTATTTTTATTCATATAAATGTTCTCGAAATCCATTTTGTCAGACTCTGACAAAGTTATAAAATAGCTTCAGAAATAATCTTATCAAATTGACGTATGTTGATGTTTTTATTTAAATTAATCTTGATATGACCTACCAGAGTCCACAATTCAACTTCTGAGTTAATATCTAAAATTTTCCCGGCATTTTCGGTTGAATACATTTTAATAGATGAATACGGAAGAGAATAAGTCTCCACTTTTTTACCAGTGATTCCTTGGGCATCACGAACAATAATTCGCTTATTCGTAAAAACGGCAACGTCACGGATTGTTTTGAACGCGTGCAACGCTTTTTCTCCTTCAATCAATGTTTCAGCTACATCTGACGGGATGTCACATGGAGCGTTGAAAGTCCAGGTTAATGTGTTAACTAATTGTTGTGCTGACATAATAAAATCCTCCATTGTAAAATATTGATTGATATAGTATAATATATTCAACTCATACATTGAGGGCATATTTTAAAACAGCTATTCAGACGGGCAAGACTGGGTAGCTTTTTTTCTTTGTCAGACTCTGACAAAATTATTCTTTGTATTTATTAGGTGTATACTTTTCTTTATTTTTCTTTTTAATTCTTCGTAAAGCTATTTCCATAGCATCAAGAAGCAGATCAGCATCATCATCAGTTACTTCAATCCCATTGTAATTCAGCTCTCCAGATTGATTATTTTCTATTTGATCTTTGAGCATATCAAGAGTTTTTGCGATATTTTTTTCATCTCTTTGTGTTAGATCAAATTTATGTTCGGAATTTGAATTTTCAGTAAGATATTCAGTGCTCACATCAAGAGCAGTTGCTAATTTTTTTATCATATCAGGACTTGATCCTGTCGTATAGCCACGTTCTAAATTAGAAATAACTTGACCAGATACCCCTACGAGTTTTCCAAGATCAGATTGTCTTAAATGTTTATTAGTACGAGCTTCTTTTAATTTTGTACCAAAACTCAAATAATCACCTCCTCATAATGTCATTTTAACACAATATAACGAAAAACGATAATTATTAACGGAATATTTTAAAAAAACGTTAAAAATACTTGACATTAACGGAAAACGATAATATAATCAAATTACAAAATAACCGATTACGTTAATGCAAGGAGGTGATAACTTGGACAAAACAATAGAAAGAATAGAGCAAATACGAAAGGAACAAGGAATTAAAAAAGGTGTATTCGCTGAAAATATTGGAATGTCCGCAATGGCATATTCAAGGTTATCAAATGGACAATCTAAATTAACGGTTGAAACATTAATTCGGATAGCCAAATATCTAAAGATAGATGATTTTAATATTTTTTTAAAATTTAATTAACGGATTACGTTAATTATAGTAACAGATAATTAGCAATATAACCAGTAACCAAAACTACCGATTTTTACCGAAAACCAGTAGTAACAGTACCAGGAGGTGAGAAAAGCATGAAAAAAAATAGTGCAATATTAATCATCACACTATTTTTTGACATGATTAATAAATTATCTTTTGAGTTTTACAGAAGTTCTAACCAAGAAAGATAAGACTGTAATATTCATGTTAGCTTTTCTGTGCGTAAAAGCTATTTATGAATCAAAGTAGAAATCAAATATTTTATTTCTTGAGAATATACACCAAGTAGGTAAGTTGCTACCCAAGAAAACGTATTAAACAACTTCGAAAAGATGACAAATTTACAAGAAGGAGGGAAAAGTGATGAGAGGTGTAGTTATCGTAAAGGATGGAAGACCAAGAAAAATACCAAAAGGGAATAAAAGCATAATTTGCCCAAGCTGCAAACGAGAAAATGGAGAAGAATCTAATTTCTGTGCAAATTGTGGTAAGAAATTAAAAGACACATGTAAGTGTTGGGTAATGAAAAAGGGCAGCTATTCATGTGGAGAAAAAAGTTGTCCGGGATATAAGTTGCTAACCAGGAGGTAAGAAAAATAGAATGGCCAAGATTATTATATTTTCTGCTATTGGCACGATAATAGGCTTCATATTTACTGGATACGGAGTAGTAGGAGTAATAAGGAAAAAACACGAATACTTAGACGCTGCTTTATGGTGCGGGATAGGAGCACTCATAGTTAATACTGTTGCTGCTATAACTTCGATATTACTAAAACATTATTGATAAAAATGTAGCTTTATATAAGATGCTCTAGTATTTCACGAAGTGTATGTACTTTACGTTCATCATTTTTGATGATATGAGATTCTGGTCGGTTAACAGGAATGTGAATATAATTTTTTACATTTAATCGAATAGTTTCGGAGTAATGCTTACTTGAAGAATATTCAATTGTAAAAATTAATTCATCACAGGGAAGTTTTGCAACATCATAAGTTAACATTTTGGATTGACCAGGGGCTAAAGTAATTCCTTTAACATAATCAAATTGATCGTTGATCAAAGGCGGTTCTTGCTTAAGCTCTTTTAAAATTGGATCATATTTGAAATCGTTAATATAAGCCGGAGTATTTCCAAAGTTTTTTATAACAAAAAAGCTGGTTTGTTCACAAAGAGTAATTGATTCAACGTAAATGGAAATATATGGTCTGGATGATTCTTCAAGCATTTTATTGTTTTGCTGTAACGCTTTATAAGAGAAATAAAGTGCAATAATACTAGTGATCAAAGACGTAGTTGCAGTAAAGAGGTTAATAATATCTGAATTTGACAACATATTTAACAATCTCCTTTCATGATACTCGGGCATGCCAGAGCCCTGTAAATAGATTATATGAAATAGATAAGAAATTGACAAGCGAGGTAGAAATGAAAATAGCAGTAATGTCGGTTGTAGCATTAATATGTGCAACCTTTATAGAGTATTTAATAACGCGGACAGAACCAATGACAAGAGCAAATTCGGTGATTATATACATGCTGATGTTTTTGTGTGTAAATGAAATATTTAAATAATAAGAGAAAATAGATTGGAGGAAAAAATAATGGGTCTTGTAGATGCATTTAGTAAAGAAGATAGAACAGAAATCATGATGTCAAAACTGTATACATTAATGAAAGAAGGGGCAAAAGCAGAAATTATGATGAACGCAATTCAGTGCGATGTACCGCATAAATACATCAGGGAAATGATGACTGGATTAAAAGAATGTCCAGATAAAAAAGAAAAAACAGAAGAATTACCTTTTCCAGAAACTGAGACATCTAAATAAAGGAGGGAAAAAGATGCAAGGAATGTATTTGGAACAGAGAGTTGAACAGCTCGAAAGAGAAATCAGAGAATTGAAAGAGCAAAAGAAAAATGAACAGTATCTCTCTCCAAAAGAATTTGCCGAGAAAATGAGTTGTTCCCAGTCATTTGTAACAAAGATGGTAAAGAGCGGCGAGATTCAGGCTTTGCGAATGGGCAAGCTGATCAGAATCCCAATGAGCCAATTTGAAGAAAAAGAAGGGATAGAACCATCCTGGAAAGATATCGTATTTAAAGGAGCGTGAAAAAGATGAAACAGAAAGACATATCACTCTACGCATTAGCAAAACGACATGCAGGAACACATGCAATTGAGAAATGCGTACTATATCAACAGCTAAAAGACAGCTCAGACACATACGGCATCCTGAGAGATAAGATTGATACATTCACAGAAAACCTTGAGATGAATTCAGATCCACAATATGCGCAGACTGTAAAAATGGAACTGCTGCAGCAACTTAAAAACGAGATTAATCGGTTAAAAATACGTAAGATTTTGTAGACAGTAAAAACTTCTGATGATTTACAGAGCTCTCTAAATACACTACAGCTAAATACCCCCTTTAAAATCATCAATAACAGTAACAGAGCAAATCCTTCTCAGTATTACATACAAATTCAGAGAGCTCTGTAAATCATCAGAAGAGTAAAAGGAGACTAACTATGAAAAACATTTATCAGGCTGCAAGAGAAGCAGCAGGAATGACGCAGGAACGTGCAGCAGAGCTGATTGGGCTGTCAGTTGAGAGTATTCGAAGCTATGAGACAGAAAAGAGAATCCCGGCAGATGAAACAGTGATCAAGATGGCAGAGATCTACGGTGGAGCAAATTACTTGGCGTATCAACACTTGAAGCATAAGACAATGCTGGGCAATGCGATCTTACCAGATGTGTCAGAGGTTCCGCTGTCACAGGCAGCTCTTCAGATGATTCACGAAATGAATGATTTTATCCAATGCGAGCCGGATATTATCAAGATTACGATGGATGGAGTGATTGACTCAAGTGAAGAATTTGCATGGATGGATATCATTCAGAAATGTCAGAGGCTTTGCAGAGCGGTGCTCACATTACAATATTCGAGAAAAGAAGGTGAAGAGAGTAAAGAAGTATAGAGAGTATCAGGAACAAGAAAATAGTTTATAACAGATGGTTCTTTGAAGTAACCAGATAAAGCAGAATGACTATCACTAGATAGGACCCGACAATTACCTAAATTAATAATATGAACTTTTTTAGTAACAAAGAAACCCCATTAGTATTATTTAACATATCAATTGAATATAACTGGTTGCTTCAAAGAGTCATCTGTTAAGGAAAAAAACTAGGAGGAATAAGAATGACAGAAGAAAAATACAAGGAAATCCAAAAAAAGATAGTAAAGGCGGTAGAAAATGGATCACCTACTGGAATGACGAAAAATATCCAGGAAATTGCATTTGATTATGCAGAGATGATAAATGAGGTTGTCTCGCCATTGAATCCATTGTCTGCCCCGATCGTAGCTGCTGCACTTGGGTACATACGAGGTACAGTTTTGGAAGCTTTGGATAGTGAACAGAGAGAAGCAGCGCAAATTATTGAAATGCTTTTAAAATCAACTATAAGAGCAGAAAAGGTTGACATCAAATAAAAAAGGCACCCATACGAGTGCCTAGTACGTGAAAAAATTTCACGATGTACATTTTTAGAGCTAATAATAGTGTACCATTATCGTTAAATTTTTTCAAGGGGTGTTTATGAAACGTACTTACAGAGATGGAATAACAGATTTTACAGAACCGTTTTGGGACAACCTGTGTTCGAAATGTTCAAAAAGATTCTGGAGTGTCACACTTGACTGTGTCTGCCCGAAATGTGGAAGCGAAGAGCTTTATATCCTAAACGAAACGAAACACCTGAAACATGATAGAGAAGAACTCGAAAAATTTCATAGAAAGATAATGGAGGAAAAAGAAGATGAAGACAATAACAATAATGAATTACAAAGGCGGTGTTGGTAAAACGGCTACAGCGGTAAATCTTGCTTACAACTTATCAGAAAAAGGGTATAGAACTCTTCTGATCGACTGCGATCCACAGGGAAATGCAAGCTATTTTTATGGGAAATATGACGAGACAAAGAAAAGCTTAACAGGTGTTTTGCAAGGAAAGTACAGCTTAAGCACTGCGATCCGGAGGACAAAATTCAAGAACCTGGATATGGTTCAGGCGGATCGTAATCTTGAATTTGTTAAGATCTACAGTCCAATCGAACTGAAAGACCAGATCCATCAGTTAGGTGAAGATCGTTATGATTATGTGATCCTTGATTGTCATCCAACGTTCGAATTATACACAAAAATTGCACTTGTTGCCGCAGATCTTTGCGTGGTTCCAGTGAAACTCGATCAGAACAGCATCAATGGACTTGCTTTTTTTGACGAGCACTTTCAAGACATATTAGATCTCGCTCCAAACTGTGAGTATAAAGTATTAATTACACTTTGGAAGCCAACAAGAGCGAATAAAATTGGATTAATTGATTTGGTAAATAGACACCAGTATCCGATATTTAAGAGCCTTATTCGGGATTGCGCATCTGTAAATTATTCTACATATCGCAGAATGCCGCTAAGAAAATGCAGAAGTACAAAGAATGCATGCATTGACTACAATGATTTCACCGAAGAGCTGATCAAGGAGGTGCAGTAAATATGGATATGAATGATATCTTAGAAAGCATCGGACAGAAGCAGACACAGGAAAAAAAGAAGGCTGCTCCACGAATCCAGATGATTCATTACACTAAATTGAAGCCAAACCCCGACAACTTTTACGACACGCAAGGAATTGAAAAGCTTGCGGCTGCGATTAGAATCGCAGGAGAAATCAAGAATCCACTACGCGTGAAAAAGACAGACATTGATGAGTACGAAGTAAATGAGGGCCATCGCAGGAGATTGGCGACGATTTATAACGTAGAAGAAATGGGAATGAATGAATTTGAATTTGTGCCATGCGTTGTAGAAGATACGACAAGCACTGTTGGGAAGTTGAATCTGATCTTGAGCAATTCAACACAGCGAGAGCGTACGGAATACGAGAAGATGCAAGAAGCGGAAAAACTCAGAATCTTACTCGATCAGTACGCAAAGGAGAATGAGACAAAGATATCATCTACTGATATGCGTAAATTGATATCCACAATCTTAGGTGTTTCTGGAACAAAAATTGCACAATTAGAGAGCATTAACCGCAATCTTGTTGATAATGCAAAAGAGAAATTTGAAAAGGGCGAAATTCCAGTATCTGTTGCGAACGAAATGGCAACATTACCGCAGGAGGTACAGCAAGATCTTGCAGAACAAGACGATGTTAAGCTGTCGCAGGTGAAAGAAATTAAAGAAGATTTCAAAGGAAAGACAAAATGTAAATATGATGATTCAAAGATTTGTCATACAAAGCTTATTGCGAAGCAGCAGGAGCGTTTACAGACAAATGGACCATGTTCTGGTTGTTGTAGATTGTGTGATCATGCACATGGTTGCCGCTATCAGTGCGAGAATATGCCATCGGGATATGAAACAAAGCAACTGCCGGAAGTAACTGCGAAGTGTGCTTATAATCAGAAATATGAGTGCAACATTGATGAAATCATAGAGAAATACAAGCAAGACAGGAATATTGCAGAATGTCCAGGATGTTGCAAATTATGTGGGTACACACTTGAATGCGAGCATGTTTGTGAAAATGTTTTAGAAAATAAACAAATGTCGGAAAAGGATTTGGGAAGCATAACCTTCAACTTCCAGGATGTGAAGACTGTGTTGGGATATGTAAAAAAGCAAATTCCAAATACGAAAATTAAAGATAAAGATGCTATGATTCGCCTGAAGGTTATGACGGAAGCATTACAAAAGTACATGAGAGATATGACAGAAAGGGTGGATTACGATGGCGAACAGAAGGATGTTCAATAAGAAATTAATTGATTCAGATGCATTTCTAGATTTACCATTGTCAGCTCAAGCATTATATTTTCACCTGTCAATGCGAGCTGATGATGATGGTTTCATTGATAATGCCAATAGGATTCAACGGATGATTGGAAGCAACAAAGATGATCTAAATATCTTGATTGTAAAATCATTTATTCTTGTATTTGATGATACTGGTGTGATTGTTGTAAAACACTGGAGAATGCATAACTACATACAAAGAGACCGGTATCATGAAACAGATTATAAACAAGAAAAGAGGATGCTTGAAATTGATGAAAATGGTGCTTATGAGTTCCAAAAAAGTGATCAATTACAAGATGGATACAACTTGGATACAGAATGTATCCCCAGTATAGGTAAGAGTAAGGTTAGTTTAGGTAAGAGTAATAATAACATACTGCCGAAGCAAGCCGGACAACAGAAGCAGGAGAACGATAGTCAAGATTCCAAACAGCTCTATCAGGGGGCAAGAGAATATCATATGCCATTGAAAAATGGTGATGATTACGTGGTCACTGAGAACGACGTGAAAGAATTTGAACAACTCTATCCTGGTATTGATATTGATGCACAGATGCGAAAAGCACTTGCTTGGCTAACCAACAACAAACAAAAACAAAAAACAAAACGTGGTATGCCACGATTCCTGAATGGATGGATCAATAGAGCATATGAGCAATTTGTTGAAGAACCTAAGGCACGAGCAAATGCTCCAAAGCTGCAAATACAGCATAATTTTACGCAAAGAGACTATGATTTTGACGACTTGGAAAAACAGTTACTGAGAAAGCAGCAGGAGGGAATGTAAATGGCAAAGAGAAAATATGCAGTATCAGGCTTTGCAGCGAAAGCGAGAGATCTGATCACACCTGAAAATTTAGATAATATTGGAAAATACCTTAAAAGTGAGGAAAAATAATGGATGATAAGAAAAAACAATTGCTGAATAAGCTGAAGACGTTAGCAGAGCGTGGTATTGGTGGAGAAAAAGAAACTGCGCAACGCAAATTAAAAGAGTTAATGAAAAAGTATGGCGTTGAAGAAATTGATTTATCAGATGAAAAAAAGGAAAACTTTGAATTTAAATATAAGAATAAATTTGAAAAACAGTTGATTCTGCAAATAGCGAATAAGACTTTTGGAAATGAGTGGTTTAATAAGATATATACTTATTCCAGTGGAATAGGCAAAAGATCTATTATTCTGATAGAATGTACGAAAATTGAAGAAACGCAGATAAGAATTGAATATGAGTTTTACAAAGAACTATGGAAAGAAGAAGTAGAATTTCTCTTTAAAGTATTTATCCAAAAGCATAATATTTTTGATTTAAACGGCAGCAGTAAAAATAATACTGCTGAACATAAGTATTCAGAAAAAGAATTAAAAAGAATGGCAATGATGGAAATGTTGTTACAAGATAAGACAATGACGAAAATGCTGGAGGTGGGAAAATGACAAGAGTAATTTATGTGTTAGGACTAGAGCCACAATGGGTAGGAATCATTGAAAAAAGAATGTGGAAGTGTAGAAGAGATCCTTAAGATGGAAGAAGAAGCAGGCCGTATATTAGGGAATGATTGTACGAAGCAGGAGGGAATGTAATGGCAATAGCAAAGTATGCAACAAAAACAAATACAATCACTGAGAGCTTGATCACGTTTGAGATGATCAATGAAAAAATAAAAGACATAAAAACTGGGAAAAAGATCAAGATGTGGATTCCGAGAAAGAAAACAGAGTATGACAAAAGCCCATACAGGATTGTGACTGGAAAAGTGAAAAGGGTCCACAGAGACGTGATTCTGATCCAGGTGCAGAAAAAAGGACAACCGTGTTACAACGAATGTTTCTTAAAAAAAGAATTATACAATTGGCGTTATCAGCTTAGTTAAAACAAAAAAAGAGACAAGAACCGGGGAAAGATTCAATGTCTCCAACTGCTAGTATAACATAACAGTTTGAGGGAGGTAAAGCATTGAGTTTTGAAGAGACAAAAATATATTTAGGAAAAATCAGACAGATAGATAATGCAATCGATGCAATGATCGAGGATGTGAAAAGCTATATAGATCTAGCGACAAAGACAACGGGATCCATTAACTCTAATGCAGCGCCATCCGCAAAAGAAAACAATGACAAGATGGCGGAGATCGTTGGAAAGATTGTTGATACAAAGAAAGCCATCAATTACAAAATAGATTGGTTGATTGATTACAAAAAAAACGTTTCAAATAACTTGAGACGAATGAAAAACAAAGAAAATGAGAAAATTCTTGTGCTGCATTACATACGATACATGTCCATGGAAGATATAGCGGAAGAGATGGGATACAGCACAAGAACGATCTTAAGAAAACATAAGACAGCAGTCCAGGAATTAGATGCGATTTTGTCAGACTCTGACAAACGTTTTAGCTCTTTACCTGGCACTAAAACAAAAGAATCCTGATTTGAACAAAATTATTACAATTATGGTCAGGTAAAGAGTTGAGCCGTTTGGCTAATGCTACCAGATGTTTTTGTATACCACGCGAAACTAAAAACATAGCATTCTGGTTAACAAAGCAACAAAACACCAAAGCCCGGCATTTGCCGGGCGGAAAGGGGAACAGATGCCGAAGACAGTATATACACAGGATTTTAAAAAAGATACGATCAAAAAGATGTTTCAAAGAAATTGGTCGATTAAAGAAACAGCACGAAGAATCGGAGTAAGTAAAAAGACAGTAGAAGTATGGAAATCAAATTTCCAATATATCGTAATGGATGAATTGAACAAGGAAAGAGAGATAGAAGAGTTGATAAAAGGAGGACCAGCACGGTGGCATCAAGTAAACAGCATCGCAGGATATTGGAAGTAAATGATAAGACACTAACAATCTATGTAACATTATCTGAATCGATGCTATCTATGGATAAAAAACAGATTGACAATATTATATTGATGCAAGCACATGAAGCACTAAAACATGCGGAAAGGCGAAAGAGATGGAAATCATAAAATTTTTAGAGTATACAGAACACTTTAACGAAAAAAACGAAATAAGACCGAGATTGTTTTGCAGAGATGGCTTTAATATGAGTGTACAATGGAGCAATAATCATTATTGTGATCATTCGACAAAATACAATACAGTTGAGATTGGAATGCCAAGCGAAGTAGAACCGTTATTTCTGATGTATGCAGAAGAACCATTGGACGATCCAGAAGATGCGGTTTATGGATTTGTACCAGTAGAAGAAGTAGAAGAAGTGATCAAAAAACATGGAGGGCTTGCGCTGTTTTACACCTGGGGCAGATTATGAGAGGGGGAACATTATGACAAGAGAAGAAAAGGTATTGAGACTATGTGAGTATTGTAATGATCGCAAGTGTCAGATGTGTGAACTCTGGGAAGAATGTAAAAAAAGCATAGGAAAAGGCTTTGTAGAACTTGACGCAGAAGAAATTGATAGAATATACGAAAGAGCGTTTGGTACATCAATAACAAAGAATCTTACAGGCGTTATAAAAGAAGATCACGAGAGAACCAAAACAGTGTCTGACATCCTGGAAGAAGTAAAGCAGGAGATGTGCGATTACTATTGTAAATATCCAACACAGGTAGGCAGCAGAGAAGATCTGTTTGCAGATGACAGTCCATGCATGACATGCCCATTAAATAAAATATAGAAAAATAAAAGTTGTCGTAGAATGTCACCTATAAGATGCGATATAGTGTAAAGGTAATAAATTGATAACGAAGCACACGAAATAGAAAAAACTGTTTCAGTGTGCTTTTTTCATGTCCAAAAAAGAAGGTGAGAAGAAATGAACACAGTGCAACCGATCAGGGACATGGATACGATCCTTGACATTGCAAGATATTTAAGAGAAAAAAGTGAACGAGATTATGTTATGTTCGTGATCGGTATTTATTCAGGGCTTAGAATTTCAGACATCTTAAAACTGAGAGTCAGAGATGTTAGGGAAAAAGATCATATATACATGAGAGAGAAGAAGACAGGAAAAGAAAAGCGTTTCCTGATCAATAAGAACTTGAAGAAGACTTTAGAAGAATACACAAAAGGAAAAGATGATCTTGAATATCTGTTAGAAAATCCGAGGACACATAAACCAATCACAAGACAATGGGCATATGAAACGATCAAAGAAGCAGGAGAGAGGTTTGGGGTACACAACTTAGGAACTCACACGATGCGCAAGACATTCGGTTATCATATGTACCAGGCAACGAAAGACGCTGCAATGCTTATGAAACTGTTTAATCATGCTGACATTCATATCACATTGAGATACATTGGAGTGGAACAGGATCAGACAGATAAAGCAATATCAAAATTAAATTTTGGCATTTGATTTATTTATTTTTATACAAAAACATTTACTGTAATGGTCGGTGTTAAGTATAAGGAATAAAATCAGATGCCTTTTATAGTAGAGAAAAATAAAAGACATATTTGCAAAATATAAGATATGTCAAGTCAAAAGAGAGAAGCGAAGCTAACTCAGTCGGTTAGAGTGGCGGCCTTATAAGCCGCTGGTGATGGGTTCGAGTCCCATGCTTCGCATCATCCAAGGACAGTAACTATTAACAGACTGGCAAATAGTCATACTTCATTTTTGTCAGAGTCTGACAAAGTCCTTGGATATTAACGTGGCAGTTGCAGGAACAGAAGCAAGATAAAAAAAGTGGATAGTTTTATCTCAATCAATCCTCCTTCCAAAGATTATAATTAGGCAATAGTATAGGTTTTCATGCAATATTAAAATGCTTCTTCTGGTTCGAATCCAGATGCTACGGTTTTGTCAGAGTCTGACAAAGAAAGGATACACATGACAGAACATGAGATTACATACGTGAAGAAATGTATACGAGAAAACATACATCGTTTCTATACATGGACAAGATGGAAACAAATAAGAAAAGAAGTGCTAGAGTTGGACAAAGGAGAATGTCAGTTGTGCAAGCAACGAGGTATCTATACAAAAGCAACGACAGTGCATCACGTGAACTATGTGAAGAAACATCCAGACAAGGCTTTGGATATCTGGTACACGTTCAGAGGTAAAAGAAAAAGAAACCTGATTAGTTTATGCCATGACTGTCATGAAGAAGTCCATGGATACAGAAAGAAAAAAAGAGAAAAACCATTGACGGAAGAGAAATGGTAAAAATGGAAACAGACACCCCCGGTCAGAAAAAATCGGAAATTAATTTGGCCCATGGAGACCGGTGGGTGGACTAGACTTTCTAGATTTTTGCCTCACGCACGTGAAGGGGGTGGTCAAGATGGCAAAAAAACCGGTGAAATACGTCAGAATTAAATCTGACCTTATGGATCAAATGGAAAGAAATCAGACATATGGCGAACATTTTGAGGACCTTTTAAATGACTACATGTCACTTTACGAGATTAAAAATATGTTAATTAAGGATATTGAAAAGCGTGGGGTAACGGTAGAATATAACAATGGCGGCGGTCAGAAAGGGATCAAAAAAAATGATAGTATTGAACAGCTCTTAAAAGCAAACACACAGATGCTAAAGATTTTAGATGCATTAGGAATCAAAGCCGTCCAGGAAACGGATGGTGAATTTGACGATGAAGAACTCTAAGATCAATAAGCACATTCAAGAATGGATAGACATTGTTGAAAATGAAACGTATAAGGTAAGCAATGACCAGAAGCAACTTGTGGAACATATAAAGTGGTGCTTCGAGAACGAAGAAATATATACAGATGATGAACAATTAGAAAAGTACATAAGTCTGATCAAATATTTTCCGTACGAAATACTGATGCCGTGGCAAAAATTTGTGATAGGATTGCACGACTGCACCTATTGGAAAGAAACAGGCATGCCGCGATGGCCAGATCTGTTTTGTCTGATTGGTCGAGGTGCTGGAAAAGATGGAACGATTGCATGGGAGTCTGTTTGTCTTGCATCACCATATAATCACAAGATCAGAGAATATGACGTTGATATTTGTGCAAATAATGAAGATCAGGCAATGCGCCCGGTGTATGATATCATCAATGCATTTGATGAACCGAAACACAGGAAAAAGTTGAGACGATTTTTCCACTGGACAAAAGAACAGGTAAGATCATTAAGAACAAAAGCTACGATCAAGGGTCGGACGAACTCACCGAAGGGGAAGGATGGTTTAAGATCTGGTATTTGTATTTTTAATGAGGTACATCAGTACCAAGATTATAAAAACATCAATGTATTTACGACAGGTTTAGGAAAGAAAAAACACCCAAGACGATCTTATTACACGACAAATGGAGATGTGCGTGAAGGTGTCTGCGATGATCTGATTGCAAAATCAGAAGAGATTCTTTTAGGAAATGAACAAGATTATGGCTTACTGCCTTTTTTGTGTCGGCTTGATTCAAAAGAAGAAGTACACGATGAGAGTAATTGGACAAAAGCAAATCCAAGCTTACCATATTTCCCAGATTTACTAGAAGAAATCAGGAAGGAATACAGGGATTGGTTAAAAAATCCAGAAAGATTGTCTGCGTTTATGACAAAACGTATGAATATTCCAGACGGAGCTAGTGAAATCAAAGTTACAGACTGGGAAAACATAGCAGCAACAAAAATAGAAATTGCGAACGTACATCGTTGGATGTGTACATGTGGAATTGATTTTTCTAAGGTAACTGATTGGGTATCCGTGAATCTACATTTTAGAGATGGAGATCTAAGATATGATATATCTCACTCCTGGATGTGTCTTAATTCGAAAGATATCAGCCGCTTGAAAGTGCCATGGAAAGAGTGGGCAGATCAAGGACGATTGACCTTGGTTGATGATGTAGAGATACATCCACAGCTTTTAACAAATTACATCCAGGACATGAAACAACAATATCAAATCCAGATGGTTGCAATGGACGATTTCCGGTATGCCCTTTTAAGTAAATATCTTGAGATGATAGGATTTGACAAAAAGACATATAAAAATCTGAAACTGATTCGCCCGACAGATATTATGAGGGTTGTGCCGGTGATTGATCACTGTTTTGTGAATCAGTGGTTTCGATGGGGCGATGCTCCAGAACTACGATGGGCAACAAATAATACCAAATTGGTGAGACATAACCGCAAGATAGGACAAGCTGATGATATGGATTTTGGAAATTTTGTTTATGGCAAAATTGAAGCGAAGTCACGAAAAACAGATCCATTTATGGCATTAGTTGCAAGCATGGTAGTCGAGGACGTATTGCCAGAGAAAGCGATCACGACGACACCTAAGATTAAGATTTATAGCTATTAAAGGAGGTGATGCAGCAGTGGGATTCAAAGACTGGTTGATACAGAAACTTGCGCCACCCAAGACCGTAACGGTTGAGGAACTCATAAAAGATGAGGATGTGCAGCAGGCGGTCAACGAGTTGTATTTAAAAGAATTAGCATTTTGGACATGTGTGAATAAAATCGCAAATGCTTTATCAAAATGTGAATTTAAAACATATTACAAGAATACAGAAAAGAAAGAAAAGGAATGGTATCGCTGGAATGTCGAACCAAATCCAAACCAGAATGCGACAGCATTTATTAACAAACTGATCGGTACCTTATACCGCAGGAATGAAGCACTGGTTGTAGAAATCAATGGAGCTCTTTACATCGCAGATTCTTATCAAAAAGAAAGGTATGCATTGCGTGACTATGAGTTCAAAAACGTTCTGATCGATGATTATACATTGTCAGACACGTTTTACATGTCAGATGTATTTTTCTTTGAATTAAACTCAAAGGATGTGAAAAGATATATTGACAATATGAACGCATCATACAGCAAATTAATGAGTTGTGCGTTTAAAGCTTACCAGAAATCACGAGGCAGCAGAGGAATCTTGAACATTAGCGCTATGGCGCAACAGGCGCAAAACTTTGATGAGACGTTTGCGACTCTGATGAGCGAACATTTTGCAAATTTCTTTAAACAAGACAATGCAGTGCTTCCGTTGTTTGACGGTTATTCTTATCAGGATATCAGTCAGAACAGTAAAACATATTCGACAGAAAACACAAGAGATATCAAGGCTCTGGCAGATGATACATTTGAGTTCACTGCGAGGGCTTTTTCATTTCCACCAAGCCTTGCGAAAGGTGATGTACAAGACACCAGTAAAGCGGTGGATGAACTTCTGACTTTTGTGATTGATCCATTGGCAAAGATGATCACGCAGGAGATCAACAGAAAAGAAGGAGGGTATATCAATTTTTCACAAGGGAACTATGTGAGGATTGATACAACAACAGTAAAACACATTGATATATTCGACATTGCAACACCAATTGACAAGCTGATCAGCTGCGGAGCATTTAGTGTGAATGATATCCTTGAACTTCTTGGAAAGCCAAGAATTGACGAGGACTGGGCAAACCAGCATATCATCACAAAGAATTATGCAAACGTAGAAGATGTGCTTGACGCAATGATCGAGACAGGAGGGAATATTGGAACCTAAAACGTATTGGCGGTTGGAACCGTCACAACAGGCAGCAGGACCAACCAAATTGTATCTGTATGATGATGTGACTAAATACGGAGGATTTGACTGGTACACCTGGTCATACAGCGAGTCGGAAACATCTGCGAACTATTTCAAGGAAGCATTGGAAGAAATCCAGGATGGTTCAGAAATTGAATTACATATCAACAGTAATGGCGGTTCTGTATCAGAAGGTACTACAATCTACAATTTGCTGAAACAAAAAGATTGCACAGTTACAGGAATTGTAGACGGAGTAGCACATAGTATTGCATTCCTGATCTTACAGGCATGCGACAAACGAATCATGAATCTTGGCACATCTGCACTTGTGCACAACATGTGGATGGAATGCTACGGAAATGCGGAACAGTTGCGAAAATATGCAGATGACCTTGATACATTAATGGAATCAAACCGGCAGGTATTCCTGGAACGTGCAACGATCGACGAGGCTACACTACAGGAGCTTATGGATGCAGAAACTTATCTGACGCCAGATAAAGCATTAGAGTATGGACTGATTGATGAAGTTGCGACATCGAAACAGAAAGACGATGGAGATGTCCAGCAAAAGGCAATGATGCAGCAGCTCCAGGCAATGCGGCAGCAGATGAATATGCAGACATCGTTTAAAGAAGATCTAAAAAAACTACAGCAAGGATTGAAAGATCCAGAACCAAAAGAGCCAGTAAACAAATTTAAGAAATTTTTTGGAGGGAAATAATGGCGATTAAAAATTTAGACATGTTAGAAACAAAAAAACAGGAAATCTTACAGCTGATGCATGAAGCAATGCAGCAGGATGACCTGAAAGCATTTGACAATGGATTTATGCAGTTATGTGAGAACATCCAGGAAGCAGTGCTGACACAGGCAAGAT
>UMFP01001195.1_pt1 | contig 18777 bp, 9 predicted proteins | sample 1965031 | NCBI WGS metagenome assembly UMFP01 (sample SAMEA4836048, study PRJEB28245) | human gut metagenome | biome: gut microbiome; material: fecal sample | place: Denmark | collected 2008
GTTTCTTGCGTATCGATACGAAACCGGAAAACCGTGCGTATGGATTCAAGGACGCTTGCTCCCGTTTGGTAGAACAAGATGAGACCATCCGTCTCCCCAAAGGCTATACCCTCCTGAACGCCCCGAAGAATGACGCCCTGCGAAGCAATGCGGCCGATTTCGAAGGTTCCCTTTCACAGGAAGGCGACCGGAACATCGTCTTGCGCCAGAAGCTAGCGTTGAAGAAGCGTGTCTACGACGCAGCCGACTGGAAAGGCTTCCGTTCCGCCGTGAACGCCTATAAGAGTTATGGTGACTATTTGATTATCAAGAAATAAAAAAAGAAAGACAATGATTAAGATAACCTATAAACTGATTCTTCTCCTAAGCTTGTTAGCGATGACGGTTACTTCATTCGCCGCATCGGAGGCTGAGTACGGGAAAGTATCGAAAGCTTGGACCTTGCATGCCGACGGCAGCCAAGAATATCGATCCTCCATGGAGTTGACGCTCTTCACGCATACCGCAATGAATAGCACGTATGGCGAGAGTTTTATCGTCTACAATCCCGATTTCCAAACACTGAAGATTCACTCATCCTATACGAGGCAGAAAGACGGTACGATCGTAAAGACACCCGATAACGCCTTCGTGGAGGTCCTGCCCCGTTTCGCCGCCGACGCTCCGGCCTATAACCAACTCAAGGAAATGGTCGTGGTACACACTGGCCTAGAACTTGGGGCCACGATTTACTTGGATTACTCTATTATCACAAAACCGGGCTACTATCCGGCTCTGGATATCAACGAGCGACTACAAGAGACCTCTCCCGTGAAGGAATGCAAGGTCTCTATTTCCGTACCGGAAGGGACCCCCTTGGCTTGCGGTCTATACGGCTCCCCCGTAAAAGCCGTGGAAGAGAGCCATGACGGTATAAAGGAGGTACACTGGACACTACGGAACATTCCCGCTTCCTCCCGTGAGGCTTTCCAACCAAAGAACCGTGAGGCTTCACCCCACTTGGTAGCCTCTACCTATCCTTCAGGTAAAGCGGCCTTAGCCACTTTGGATAAGCGCTTAAAGGAATCGCAGGGATACGAGAGCAAAACCTTCGCCCAATTCCTCACCGATAAAAGCGGTAACGAACAAGAGAAGGTGAACATCATCCGAGACCATATACTCAACAATCTCAGTACCTGTCCTATCCCCATGGCGATGACCGGCTATACCGTCCGTGACATCGATACCGTTCTCCGCAGTGCTTACGGTACGCCGCTAGAGATCGCACAGCTCTTGAACGTGATGTTGAATGCCGCCGGAATCCCGTCGGAAGTCCTCGCCGTCTATCCCGGCCATCTCGATACGGACGCTTGCGGGCTGGCTGCCATCCAGACACTAGCCGTAAAAGCCACTGTCGATGGGAAAGACCAATACCTATCCGCCTCCCCGCTGACAAATCGTGGCGGACTAGATAAGGTAGTCTCCCTCTCCGGAACTTCCATTGAGATTGAGACCACACCTATTCAGATTAAGGAAAGTAGATCCGTGGCCATCTCCGCCGATCAAGCAAAAGACGGTTTCGCCATCTGCGTATTGCCAGCCATCTCCGCCGGAATCGATAGCTGGGGCATGAGTGCCTTGAACAGCAAGCGTTCCAACTTATTCGAACTCCCCTCCCTAATCAGGGAAGAGGTAACATACACGGTTACTCCCGCCGAGGGCATGAAGTTGCAGACCTCCACGCAAGAGCAAGTGATAAGCAAGCCTTTTGGTAAAGTAACCCGCACGATCACACCAAGAGGAAATACGATCGAGGTGGTACGTACGATAGAGTTGAACAAGCAACAGTTCACTCCCGCCGAATATAGCGACGTGCGTAGCTTGATCCATGAATGGACAAATCCGGATAACCGGGTATTGCTATTCTCCCTATAAGATCTAAATACGGAGGGCACGGAACAAATCTGTGTATTCCGTGTGCTCCGTGTTTAATTATTTCATACATTTACGAACGTTAACATTAAATCATATCGTATATGAAGACACTAAAGTATTTACTCGCCACCATGCTCCTTCTAGGCGTTTGTAACCTAACGCATAGCCAAAAGCTATCCCTAGGAATCTTCCCCGAGCCCCAAGAGGTAACTATCTCCAGCCAGACATACGCGCCGCCCCATGGATACGCCCTACGAGGCATAAATAATCCGGACGCAGACGCAGTCAGACTACTTAAAGAAGCGCTACCTTTCGCTAAATCCGGCAAATCCCTCCCCTTAGAGATCAAGAAGCTAAAAGACAAAGCCCCGGAGATGCAACGCTCGGGTGCCTATACGCTGACGATCACTAAAAAAGGTATCACGATCGGGATCGTAGACGATAATTCCTTGTTCTACGCCGCCCAAACCCTCAAGCAATTGGTCAAGTATGACGAGGGTAAGAAGATCCTGCCTCTCTGCTCGATCAAGGACTATCCGGACGTATTATTCCGGGGTACCGTGGAAGGCTTCTACGGACAGCCTTGGAGCCACGCCGACCGTATCGAGCAAATCCGCTTTTACGGAAGGATCAAGCTGAACACCTATATCTATGGTCCGAAAGATGATCCTTATCACAGCTCCCCCAACTGGCGCAAACCGTATCCCGCCGAGGAAGCCGAGCATATCAAGGAACTAGCGAAAGAGGCCGCCCATAACAAAGTAAACTTCGTTTGGGCCATCCACCCGGGACAAGATATTCAATGGAACCAGACGGACAGCATGAACATCCTTTCCAAATTCGAGAAAATGTACGATTTGGGCGTACGCTCTTTCGCCGTCTTCTTCGATGATATATCCGGAGAGGGAGCCCGCCCGGAAAAGCAAGCCGGCTTATTGAATTACATCCATAAGGAGTTTATCCGCAAGAAAAGCGACGTGCAGCCCCTGATCATGTGCCCTACCGAATACAACCGCTCATGGGCTAAGACCGATTATCTGGATATCCTCGGTACCCAACTCGACCCCGCCATCCAAATCATGTGGACCGGAGACCGTGTCGTAGCCGATATCACGAAAGAAGGTGTCGAGTGGGTAAACAACCGTATCCGTCGTCCCGCCTATATCTGGTGGAACTTCCCCGTAAGCGATTATTGCCAAGATCATTTGTTGATGGGACCCGCCTACGGCCTAGATACGCAAGCCGCCGGCACCATGACCGGATTCGTATCCAATCCTATGGAATACGCCGAGGCTTCCAAGGTCGCTATATTCGGCGTTGGAATGTACACTTGGAATATCGAGAATTACGATCCTACACAGGCATGGAAAGACGCTTGCGACTTCATCATGCCGGAGGCCTCCATGGCTTTCCGCATTTTCTGCGAGCATAACTGCGATCCGGGTCCGAACGGACATCAATACCGCCGGGAAGAGTCCGCTAACTATGTGGCTCCTATCCAGACATTCCTCGCCGGATATAAGAAAAACACGTTCCCGGAGCAAAGCGCGAATCTTCTGGGAACCTTATTCGCTCAAATCACGGCTTCCCCGAGTATGATCTATAGCCAAAGTCCCAATAAACGCTTGATCGAGCAAATCAATCCATGGCTTATCCAATTCGAGTTCTTAGGAAAAGCCGGAACAAGCGCTCTGCATATGGCGCACGCTTGGTATGAGAAAGACCGGTCTTATACGTGGCAACGCTATCTGGAAACATCCGCTTTGCTAGATAGCATGAAACTGATAAACCGCACGCTGAACCAGAAGGCGCAGCCTAAAGGCGTGAAAGTCGGATCGAAAGTCTTACACCCTTTCATCGTAGACTTATACCGCCAGACAGGTCGTAACCTGCTATCTACGGACGGTATCGCCCCGGACGAGGTGAAGGTTAGCATCCCTTCCATATTCACGAATATCGACCAATTAAAGAGCCAGCCTTGTGCCGAGGGTGACAATACGGTCGGTTACGTTCCCCTATTCGAGGTAGTCAAGGTACAACCTAACCAATATCTGGGTATCGGCTGGGAAATCCAGAAAGAAGCGGAATCCTTCTGTTTCAATCTTCCGAAAAGCAACCAACCCGGACGGGTATTCGAGTGGTCCGCCGACGGAAAGAGCTGGAGCCTAATCCCTCATGTCTCCACGGAAAACGCTAAAGATACGATCCGCACCATCGACCCGAAAGCCCGTTATATCCGTATGCGAAATAACTCGGATCAGCAAATGGAGCTATACGTACTAGGATTCACGGCGACAACCAAACAAGACCCGCAAATCAATGAGGCTCTTATGATGTACGATATGAACCTAGATACGTATAAGAACTTGAACCCGGGAGAAATGATTCATATAAAATGTGATGATATCAACGCCGTATCTTTCTTCCTCTCCGGAAGTAACGAGAATCTGGTATCCATCACCGGCCTCTCCCAAGATGGCGAGAAAAACATCGTCTATCAAGGAAACGTAGGCTACATCAAATTAAATAAAACCATGTTCGAGGATTTCTCTTCTTTAGAAATCACCACAATAGGAAAAGAATCTATACATATCCACCAGATCGTTAGGGAATAATAAATAAAAAAGTACCGATTTCTTTCTCTCTTAGATGGAAGAAGGAGATCGGTACTTTTTTATTTATTCGTACAATTCGGGTGTATCTTATTTTTGGCACATCTCCGCTTGTATATTCCTATTAAAAGTTATACCTTTAGGATGCGAAAAACAGAAACCGAAAAAGCAATGCGAAAAGAAGAAAGGTATAAAGGCGTATTAAACTGGTTTAAGGAAAACGTACCGGTAGCCGAGACTGAACTACATTATGACGACCCCTATCAACTATTGATAGCGGTAATCCTATCCGCACAATGCACGGATAAGCGAGTGAATATGATCACACCTGCCCTGTTCGAGGCTTTCCCGACTCCCGAGGTAATGGCGGCTAGCACACCGGAAGTTGTCTTTGAATACATACGAAGCGTATCTTACCCGAACAATAAGGCTAAACATCTGGTAGGTATGGCGAAAATGCTGATAGAGGATTTCAAAGGCGTGGTTCCCTCCGATATTGATGAGCTACAAAAACTGCCGGGCGTAGGAAGAAAAACAGCGAACGTAATCGCATCCGTAGTATATGACAAGCCGGCCATGGCGGTGGATACGCACGTATTCCGTGTCTCCAACCGGATCGGCTTGACCAATAATAGCAAGACACCTTTGGAAACGGAAAAGGAGTTGGTGAAGAACATTCCGGAAGAATTGATCCCCATCGCCCATCACTGGTTGATATTGCATGGAAGATATGTTTGCCTCGCCCGGAAACCGAAATGTGAGGAATGCGGATTAAAGCCTTGGTGTAAACACTTCCTAAAGCAAACATGAGGATCAGCAAGAAAGACATAACGGCATTTTTTGTCTTGTTTCTGGGTACGATCGTATGCGTGAGGTACTTTTACAAGCATATGAACGACGAGCAATTTGTCGCTACGGTAGATCCCTATAGTTTGGTCGTTCCAAGCCCCACGGCAATTTTTGCCATCAATCGTCCTCCTGTATTCGAGAAGATGATACTACCCATGGAGAATATACGCAAGGCGTTCTCAGATCATACCCCCGCTATTTTCCTTTCTTTAATACGGCAAAATCTGGAATTATCGTCTTTCCTAATCGCTTATTATCCACAAGGGGATGTCTTGTACGCCCCTATGGATAGTCATACGGCAGAGCGTATTTTCAAGCAACTGGACGTCTCTTTCACTTTTCCGGCCCAGCAACGAGAGGAAACCTCCGTTCCTGTTAGATATTATCCTGATGTTGATAAGCATTTTCTAGGTTGTTACTACCACGAGGGTATATTCGTAGCGTCCTACAACCGAAGATTATTGGTAGAGACGGTGGAAAGGCAACAGACATACCCCGCACATGTCATTCCGGAACTAACAGATCTGATTCGTAAAAAAGGCAAGCGTGGCGCAATGAATCTCTTCATCAAAAGCGCCCCTTTACATTTACGGGTACAAATGAATGACTCGACGGAGTGGAGAATGAAAAATCAATGGTTGGCAATGGATTTATTCTATAATGAAGGAAGCCTTTGCTGCTTCAACGAGCAACCCTATGAGAAAGCCTTGGAGAACTTTTACCCCAATTTATGCGATACGATAACCACCCGGATCAATCGGCTATTCCCGCAAATAAAAACCACGACACAAGTCAGTCATGACGAGGCCGTGGCATATTTTACGGTTTGCGGGAATTAAGCTCCAGTCTCTTCTTTCTTGAAAGCTGCCACAAACATATCTTTTACGAATAAATATCCGATACATCCGAATAAAGCGAGGAAGACAAAACCGACCAAGATAAGTGCCTTCTTAGGAGAAGATGCTTTCAAAGGTACGGTAGCCGGCTCGATTACGGTATACACCGGAGTTTCTTCCTGTACACGCAATTTATCTTGCTCCAACTTCTGCGCCAACGTATTGTAAACATTAAACGTAAGGGTCATCTCATTCTTCAAACGTTCCTGCTCCGTACGGTAGCTGGAAGAGATAATATTACGGTTGGCATCCTCGAAAGCAGCGTACGCACGTTGCGCTTTATAATAAGCGTCACGTGACTCGCCAAATACCTTCTGGGTAAATTCCAAATCTTGCTTTACTTTCTGCGTACGATAATTCGTAATATAATTCTGGAGGTTTTCCAAAACGACCTTTGTCATCTGAGCGGAAATAACCGGGTCCTGCATCTGTACGGAAGCCGTGATAACCAAGGTCTTCTTGTCCACGGAAACAGAAACCCGCTCCTGCAAGGCCTTCACCACCTCTTCTTGATCCTTTGTCAAATGGTAAGGATTCAAGCCCTCAGACTCTTCCTCGTCACCGGAGATTAAACTCATTACCGCACCCAACGCCTTGAATGGAGCGGAGACAATATATCCCCACCAAGCCTTACGTTGATGTTCACTCATATAATCATACAATGTAGTGCTTAACTCCTTTTCCTTATCGGTAACCTCTACCGGAAACAATTCCAACAGAAACGGGGTACTCTGCACCACATCCGGATACAAATCCGGAGAGATCGCGTCCGCACCGGCAGCGGCATTCAGATTAATCTCAGCCATAGCAGCCAAACCGCCAAGACTAGATTTTTTTGCCGCATCCTGTGTCTCTGGTGCCAATTTCACCGTAGTTGTATATTCCTTGGGAATACTGAAAGCTACAATCAAACCTACTACCACCGCAATACCACAGCCTTTCAATAAGAACTTACGCTCTTTCCACAGTTTTTGCGCCAGTTCGATTAAATCGATCTCCTGCTCCTCAGGTAACTCTTGTCTTTTTATCTCGTTTATCGTATCCATGCCTGATTAGTTTTTAATCATGTTAACAATAGAGGTAATCATCGCAGCCATAGAGGTAGCGGAGCTACTGATACTCATGATCTCAGCCAAGCTTCGGCGCTCACGTTGCGTTTTCGTCGGAACTACGATCTCACAGCCCGGCTCCACTTTCGGATAACGCTTGAAAAAGATAGCGGTACGCTTCGTCGTAGCGACCTTACCATTCATATATATTACGATCGGATACTTACGTGCGATATCATTATAACCACCGGCTTGAGACAAGCAATCCATAACCGACATACCTTTCGTGTAAGTTACGCTGTTCGGATAAGTCACGGCTCCGCTCATCTTCACCGTACTTTGCATCTGCGGGATATAAAGCTCATCGCCGTCACGAAGCACAACGTCATCGATACTACCCGGATTTGCCAACGCTTTCTCTAAATCAATACCTACGGAATAGTCCTTCACATTCATCAACGCTACACCGATGGAATCCCGGCTTTGCTTATTCGCCTCACTTAAAGCCAGAAGGGTCTCCATGCGTTTCAATTCATCTTCTGTCAACTGACGTTTCAAGCTAGCACCTTTTACATAAGACTCTGGGGTAACTCCTCCCGCTTTCGCGATAATATCACTCAAGCGAGCGTTCTTCGTAGCCAATACATAGCTACCGGCAAAAGTGATCTCGCCGTTCACCTTCACGACCTGTTGCTCATGATACCCCGGGGAGAAACGAACATAAACCTCATCGAACGGCTCCAATGTGAAGATCGTATCTCCCGCATTCAACTTGAAGTCCTCACTCAACGAGAAGTTATATACATCGGCGATCCGGTTGACATTCTGATTGGAACTAGGATCCTTCACACGACGGGCTACCTCTACATTAATAGAAGAAGCGGACTCTCTTAAACCACCTGCCATCATGATAGCGTCTTCTATTGTCAAATTATGACGATACGGAAGCACCGTATCCGGATAATTCACGGCTCCGCCAACCTTGATCGTATAAGGTTCGCGCAAATCGAATAGGGAAGGAATGCTTAATTGGTCTTCCGCTTGCAACTCCACATCTGGAGCGGTACCGTTCAAGATACCACGAATATCCACGGCGATCATCGTAGTCGTGAAATCCGGATTCAAACGGGTAATCAAGGCACGGCCGGCGAACTCGTCTCCTTTAAGACCTGCGGCCTGTTTTACCAATTGCTTTACCGTACGAACCGACGGACTTAACTCATATTCTCCCGGACGCCATACAGCTCCCGTCACGACCAAACGATTCTCATAAAAAGGAATAACGGAATCTACCTGCAAAGAATCGCCATCCTGCATCACGAAAGAAGCGAACTTATCCTCCGAAACCGTAGAGATCTGGTAACGACTATCTGATTTACGCTTCACTTGTACGTCCTTCGTATAAGCGTCGCCGGTAAATCCGCCGGCCATATCCAGCAATTGCTTCAAGGTCTCGCCCTTGCGCAACTCGAAAATACGATTACGTTTCACCTTACCTCGAACCACCGCTAACTGGTCGTACGGGCCTACCATAATCATATCGTTCTCTTCCAAACGGACATTCGTTGTGTACTTTCCGTTCAATAAATAATCATATACGTCGAGATTAGCGATTTCCTTGCTATTACGATATACCTTGATGCTACGCAAAGAACCAATCTTATTCACACCACCGGCGGCATACAACGCATTAAATAATGTGGCGAATGAAGGTAATGTATACGTACCGGGAGCGACTACCTCGCCGACAATATTCACCTTCATGCTACGAATCTGGCTCAAACTGACGGAAACAAAGGTATTCCCCTCTCCCGAACCAGACAGCGTAGACATAATCTGGCTCAACTCCTGACGCAGACGAGTCTCAGCGCCAGCGATCGTCAATCCACTGACCGACACCGGACCTAAATTTGGTACAAGGATCGTACCGTCCGGAGAGATCTTTAATTTCAAGTTTAGCTCGGAATCTCCCCATACATTAATCAATAACTCATCACCAGCGGAAAGCACATAATCCTTAGGTGTAGGGATGTTTAAATCTGGGGCAAAAGATAAGTTCTTGTTTGAGAAGATTTCATGCCCGAATACGGTATTCTCCATGGCTGAAGCAGGAAGATTATTTCTACGTTGGGCTTCTAAGGATTGTCCTTCATCGATTACCGGCATTACCCGGTCGCTAACCTTCGCATCGGTAGCGGTAGCTTGAGATCCGACAGATCCCCCTTCTTGTTTCATACGCTTGGCTAATTCCTGCTGTATCTGCGTATCCGACATTCCAGCGGCTTTCGCCTTGTCAATCAAGTCTTGCGGAACCTGCGCATACACAGATCCCGACAGCAATAAGCAACATACGCATAGTACGTTCTTAAACGATAAATTCATACAGTCTATTATTGTTTTTTATTATATACCACCCCTGCTATAAGCGACTAACTTAAAAAAAGCAGCTATTCTCTAGATTTTCAGCTGGCAAAGATAAAGAATCTTTTTAATATATGGCTTAAAAAGTCACCGTTAATCCATCATATGAGTAATGTACATGCGGAGGCAACTCTTTTTCAACGACCGCATGCAACCCTATGCGATGACTCATATGGATTAAATAGGCCTCCTTGGGCTGGATACGGGATATATTCGCTAAGGCTTCCTCCAGACTCTCATGCGATTGATGCTCTCCTTTCCGAAGAGCATCAATAACCAATACATCAAGGTTTTCCAACTTAGCGTACTCCTCTTCCGGAAGATATTTAAGGTCGGTCAAGTAAGCCATATTGCCGATACGGAAACCTAAGATCGGCAGCTTAGCGTGCATTACACGAATGGGAGTGATCATGACACCGGCGGCCTCAAACGGTTTCGTCCCGATCGTATGCAATACCAAATTAGGCACTCCCGGATATTTATGCTCCCGGAACACATAAGGAATGCGAGTTTTTATCGCCTCCACGACATTGTCTTCCGCATAAATATCCACATCTTTATACCGACCAAAAGGACGTAGATCATCTAAGCCACCTACATGATCGTAGTGCTCATGGGTTACTAAAACGGCGTCAAAATGGTAAATCTTATTGGTTATCATTTGCCAACGGAAGTCCGGACCACAATCGATCAATATCCGTTTCCCTTCCGTCTCTACCAAGATCGAGGCCCGTAGACGCCAATCACGGGGGTCTTTACTAGTACATACCTCACATTGGCAACCTATCTCAGGATTGCCCGTAGACGTTCCTGTTCCTAAAAAAACGATTTTCATTATCCGACATATTTAACCTCAGGCATAAGCTCTATACCGAAACGATCTTTTACGGCGGTACGAATGCTCTCCGCGACCAACGCGATCTCATCCCCCCGGGCATCTCCTAAATTCACTAATACCAACGCTTGTTTCTCGTAAACACCTACCGACCCATGGTTTTTACCCTTAAACCCACATTGCTCGATCAACCAACCGGCCGGAACCTTGATCTTTCCTTCCGAAGCGGGATAAGACGGGATTTCCGGGAATTGCTTTTTCAATTTCTCAAAATGCTCTGCCGTAATTATCGGGTTCATAAAGAAACTGCCTGCGTTGCCTAATACTTCAGGATCGGGAAGCTTCTGCCTGCGAATTGTTATGACAGCCTCACGGATCGTTTCCAAAGTAACTTCCGGATATTTCGTCAACTCCTCCTTTAAGTTCCCATAATTAACTGAAAAACCAGGGTTCTTGGATAGTCGAAGCGTGATATAAGTTATGATGTGGGGGTCATGATGTTCATTCTTGAAATAACTATTACGATATCCATATTCACAATCCGAATTCGTAAAAGTCCGTTTCTCGAATGTCAACTGGTTATAAGCCTCCACGCTCTCGATCACATCCTTGATCTCCATGCCATAAGCCCCGATGTTCTGGATAGCGGCAGCGCCCGCCTCACCGGGTATTAAAGAAAGATTCTCTATACCTCCCCAACCTTTCGATACGGCGTATGCCACGACATCATCCCAGATCTCCGCAGCCCCGACACGAAGCGATACATACTCGTCCGTTTCCGCCGAGATAGAAATCCCCTTGATTCGGGAATGGATGATAATACCATTATAATCGTTGATGAACAATAGATTGCTCCCGCCTCCTATATGCAAGGATAAACATTCCTGAAAGTATTCATCATGTAAGATTCGTCGCAACTCCTCCTCCGTCTCATACTCCATGAACCAACGTGTCTTTACCGGAAGATGGAACGTATTGTGTTTCTCCAACGAATAATTCTGCTCTATTCTCATCGTCTATTTTATTTTTAGGGCAAAAGTAGTCATAAATAACTCATCCGCAAATTATGTAGTTCCGGATTTTTTCAGTAGATTTGTATATAGAGTTGATCGTATGGATGAGAACACATCCGGCATATCCGGTGAAATACAGAAGATGATCCTCGACAAGTTAAACACGTTCAATCGAGGAAAAACGTCAGACAAAGGGCGGTATTACATTCTTTTGCCTACCTCAAAGACCTTATATTATACGCTTTGGTTCTTTACACCTTCGGCCACTTATCATCCGACAGTCTATTTGGCGAATCTCGACTTGAATGCCATCAGCTCGGTGAATAAGGCAATTAAGATGGTAAGCAACTCCTTTCTACCTTTATTTATAACGACAGATATCAAAGACTCTCCCGATAATGGAGACGATATTATTTCTTTCGGTAAATACAGAGGATACCATTTGCATGACATCTATACGATCGATCCCCGATACGTCGTTTGGATAGCCGATAAATATGAGCCTCACGTAAAAAGCGAGATGCGTTTTAAAGAGTTAGCTGTGACCTACAGTAAAATCTATCTCGACCTACAGACCCGTAAGAAATATAAAATGCCTGTAAGCCGCTTTGTAGGAACACCGGGAGAAAAATTGAGCGATTTAAAGTTAACAATCACAAAAGTCCGCATAGAAGACGATTCTTACAAGACACAGATTATCCGTGGTACCGAATATTTCTATGTAGATCAATTGCTCACGGCCGTGGACATCGCCGGAAATTATTTCTTATTGAGGATAAAAGCGAAAGATCGTAGTCTTACCACGCAAACGTTACCACCGGGCGCTCATGCTTTCCAAGTAGGGGAAAAATTGACTTTGACTTCCGCTAAGGTCTTAAAACATATAGAATCCCGTACTATCAAGTACACACGAATCGGGTATATCAAGATTCAATAAATGTTTCGAAATTCGCAAACTAACACATTATTAACATTTTTTGTTCTTAAAAATGTAACAAACATCTGTAGGCCTTGTTTAATAAGAAACTCAAATGCAAATGTATCTTTGCAAAACGTAACTATAAAACCAGCTTCAAAGTGTACATTTGTAGTGTTTAACAATTTAAAAAATTTGCATTTTATGAACAAAGCAGAACTTATAGAGGCTTTAGCAGACAAGACCGGGTTACAAAAGCAAGAAGCAAAGAAAGTATTGGATGCTTACATCGAGATCGTAACTGAGCGTATGTCCGAAAATGAAGAAATCGTACTTGTCGGATTTGGAACATTGATCCCAAGACCGCAAACACAGCGTCTTGCCAGAAATCCTAAAACAGGTACTCCGGTAATGATCCCCGCTCGTACGACCGTAAAATTCAAACCGGGTAAATTCCTCCTTGAGGCGATGAATGCCCACCTGAAATAATAAAGTAACCGAAAACGTAGTAAAAATATCCCCGGTAAGGGGATAAAAAATCATAAGTATGAAATCTTTCATTTATAAGTATGAATGAAAAATTTCATACTTATGATTTTTAGTGTCCGGAAATGATTACTTTTGGGCTCAAAAAAAGACTCATGAGAATCGTCAATCTTGGAGACACAAATTCCATATTAAACAAGTTTGTTGCAGAACTTAGAGATGTAGACATACAAAAAGACAGCCTTCGTTTCCGTCGCAATGTTGAACGTATCGGAGAAATCATGGCTTACGAGATCAGTAAGGAATTTCATTACAGTACGAAAGACATCCAGTCCCCGCTAGGTATAGCCCCGATGAATACGCCGGACGATCGAATCGTGATTAGTACGATCTTGCGTGCCGGGCTTCCATTCCACCAAGGTTTCCTTCGGTATCTGGATAATGCGGAGAACGCTTTCGTATCCGCTTACCGCAAATATAAAGACCGTTTGAATTTTGATATTCATATCGAATATATCGCCTCTCCTCGCTTAAAAGGTAAAACCTTGATCATATCCGACCCGATGTTGGCCACCGGAAGCTCTATGGAATTGGCGTATGAGGCCCTGCTGACCAAAGGAGTACCCGACCATGTACACGTAGCCTCCATCATCTCAAGCAAACAAGCCTTGGAATACTTGCAGAAGAAAATGCCGGATGACAAGACTACAATCTGGATCGCCGCATTAGATAATGACCTCGACGATCATTCTTATATCGTTCCCGGATTAGGCGATGCAGGAGATTTAGCGTTCGGCGAGAAGGAATAGGGATGTGTAAACCAAAACGTACTGCCTTTGCCCAACTCGGAATTTACACCGATCCGACCACCTAGTCTATTTACGATGGTCTCGCAAATAGATAGCCCCAAGCCCGTACCTTGTTTAAACGTATTTCCTTTATAGAAACGATCAAAGATATGGGCTTGTATCTCTTGGCTCATGCCATCCCCCGTATCAGTCACGGAGAATTTTATCTCATCACCTATGATCTCGTAAGCTAAGGTGATACAACCTTCGCTCGTATACTTGATCGCATTGTTAAGGAAATTGGAAATTACCTGCGTCAGCCGCATACGATCGCTATAGATTTGGCATTCCGGTGAATCTTTGGGAGCGATCAGAGCTACGTTATCGGGCATCTTAATACGGAAAGAGGTCACGATCTCATTGATCACCTCTTTTACGCTCATATCGGCGAACTTGAAATCCATCGTACCAGATTCAATTTTTGCCAAATCTAGAATATCACTGATCAATTGAAGCAACATCCGATTATTGCTATCGATGATTTCCACAAACTCATGCCTCTCCTCGGGATCATCCGTTTCCGCCAATAATTGAGAAAAACCGACAATGGCATTTAATGGCGTACGAATCTCATGACTCATATTCGCTAGGAAGGCAGACTTCAAACGATCCAGTTCTTCCGCCCTTTCCCTTTTCAATTGAGAGTCCTTTAACTCCGTGATATCATAATTAATACAGATCATCTCCGGTTTATTCGGGTCTACGCTTTGAGGGTTACGGGTGATATTGGCACAAATCCATTTCCATCCGTCACCAGACTTCACACGCACTTCCCTACGGAAATGATGCGCTTTGCCCTGTTTTACCTCCTCAAAGAATGAGTTTATATATCCAGCGTCGTTCGGATGAATATAAGAATAAATCCCAATAATTTGGGACAAGGGGGTTCCATCCTTCTCTCCCATATTCTCATACCATTGCTTAATGGCATAGCCCTCAAAGGTATATAAGTCATAAAGGGCATAACCGACTTTAGCGTATACGCTGACCAAGGTAAATACATTCTCAAACTCAGAAATACGGTTATAGGCGATCATCTTTTCCGTATTATCCAAATTAATAAGTAAATAGCTGGAAGGTTCACCTCTTTGGTCATATAAAATACTGGCCTTGGTAACGATATCCAACTCGCCTACTTTCGAGGTGTTATAATAATCATCGACCTTCTTAAACGAATAATTCAGCCGGAAATTCACGGATTTATTCTCCTTGAGTTTCTTGATCACATCTTTAGGCAGAATCGGGTTGCTAAAAATATTGACTCCTAAAACGTCCTTCTTTGACCGGATACCGAATATCTCCATATCCTTTGCGTTCAGATCAATCAAGTAACCGTCCCTGTCATAAAGCTCGACTCCCACAGGTAAATTTACATACAGCTTTCGGAAGATCATTTCATTATGATCGATCATCTTACTAATCTTTTCCTCTTTCAGTTTGAAATTAGGTAAAATCTGTAATATGCCCAACGCTTTTACGCACACTCCGTTATTCAACTTACGCTCACATAATCTGGAGCGTACCCATTTTTCCCCAGTCGGTGTTATTATCGGAAATATTTGCTCATACGTATCGACAGATTGGATCGATAAAAAATCCGTAGTAATCAGATCCCTAAAGTCTTCCCGGATTATATAGTAAAATTCAAAAAAAGAGAGATTATTCCCCTTCTTCCCAAATATACTCATTAAATAATCGGAACAGATATAACTTCTTTGAACAAAATCGGCTTCCCACAAGCCAACTTCCGCCCTATCCAATAACAATTTACATTGATCCAATTGAGTCTGTATATCCTCCATAAAAATATCCCTTCCGATAAAATTACACTATGATTTCACAAAGATATAATTTAAATAGTATAAATCCTCTATAATAAAAAAGAGATTGTCTCGAATAACTCAAGACAATCTCTTTCTATATTCAAAGCCTAATATAAATTATTTCAATTCCTTGATACGAATATTGCGGAATTTGACAGGGGAACCATGCCCTAAGAAACCTATATGACCTTTTTTGTTAAACAAACCCGGATGCTCCTTTCCATCAGGCGTACCATTCTTCACGGCATCCCGAATATTTCCATCCAAGATTACTACTCCATTCACCGTCACACGGATATGATCGCCATCCGCCATGATCTCTTCCGTATTCCATTCTCCAACCGGCTTGAACGCTTTCGGATGATCCTCACGGGCGGGAATGATACCGTATACGGAACCGTGATGTTGCAGCGGAGTGATGTTTCCTTGGTAAATAGGATGTTCACAATCCAAGACCTGCACTTCCATACCTACATATGCTGCGTCTCCTTCCATCGGCGTACGGATACCGACACCGTTATTAGCTCCCGGGGTTAACTGGAAGTCAAAACGATAGATAAAGTTTCCGTATTCCTTCTTGGTGTACAGATTACCACCGAAACTACTGCTTGGGACCATAGAGATACAGCCATCTTCCAAGATATAATCAACCGTGTTTCCAGTCCACTCATGCATATTCGTTCCGTCAAACAAAACCTTGAAGCCCTCTTTTTCCTCTTCCGGCGATAATTTGAACGGTTCTTGTTTTTCCAATTCCTTTACGTAGATATTACGGTAATAGACCTTGCTGCCATGAGCTTGCATCTCGATTTGCTCTACCGGGAAAATCGGAAGCTTGCGATCCCAATAGTTTTCCAGAATCACGTTATCTACCACTTTTTCTCCGTTCAAGACAACCGTCACACGGTCACCAACCATCTTAATATAGAAGGAATTCCATTCACCCAATTTATTGTCGGCCACTTTCGAAGGCTTGCTCTCGTTTACCTGATTGTTGTACAAGCCACCGGAACCTACTTGCGCACCAACATTTACTCGAGAAGTATCCCAGATCTGGACTTGAGGAGTACCACGCAGATAAATACCGGCATCAGCCTCAGGGCCTTTCGGATCCAACATCCAATCCACATACATCTCGAAATCACCATATTGCTTTTCCGTACATAGGTTATCGTACCCAGTACCGTCAAATACTAACAGGCCGTTCTCTACTTTCCAGTCACGACGCATATTCTCATCTGCCTTCTCCTGCGCTTTCGCCAATTGAGCCGGTTTCATTTTCGCGCGGGCGATCGGATTCTCGACCAAACCTTTCCAACCCGTTAAATCCTTACCATTAAAGATAGAGACAAATCCGACCTCGTCCGGCATCGCATTCAAATGTTGCTTCAAGGCATCGATATCATAACGAGCGTCTTCCCCGTCAAACATGGTCAAAACACGTTTCAAGATAGCCTTCACATTGTCACCCTTATATTCCGGATGGTTACGAGCGATATTCCAAACCGCATAAACAGCCGCAGAACGAACAGCCGCATCGCTTGAATCCAAGAATTCCGACGCATACATCAATGCCAAGAAGGTATCCGCCCGTTGGATCTGACGTAAAATAAGAGCCTTTTGCTCACTCGTCCGGGCAATCTCCATGACTTTCCGCAAGCTCAACAAACGATTCTCTCTCGTAAATGCCGGATTAGATACCAACTGCACATAACGCTTTAACGCCCTGTCGAATACTTGATCGGAAGCGGCTGATTGGCAAACCTTAAATAGTTCGTCGGCAGCCTCAATACCCTTCCAAGCCAACAAAGCGTCAAGAGCCGCATCCTTGGCCGCTCCATTTCCTTTATTCAATCCTTCCACGATCGTAGCCAAAGCCTCTTTCTCGCCAGTCGCTGATAAGACCTTATAATAAAGATATCTCTTGCTGTCCCCCGCTTGTATCATACGACGATTCACGTTAGATACTTGAGTTGCCGCCGGTTGTTTAGAGATGGCGGCAATGATCGCATCTTGAAGCGGAGCGACAGCTGAAGCCTCCGCAGTCTCCAACATTCCGCACAATAAAGTGAAATCTTTCTCGGATACTACATCTTTCAATGCGGTATAAGCGGCTTTCTTCACCTCTGAGGAGCCGGATTTAATCTGATCCAGTACCGTATTTAGATTCGCATCGGCCATACGTATCGCCAACAGCTCCAAACCAGCGATTTTTCCGGCATCGGAAGCGGACGGGATCACTTTAGCGACTGCTTGATCAATATCGCCGTTAAATGCCATCAAAGCATCTTGACCCAATAAAATCACTTGCTTGTCATTGCTCTTCAACAAATCAGCCAGCACAGGAATGACACTCTTATCACCGATTTTAACCAAGGCCCAAACAGCGGCCTGTTGCACATAGAAATCCTTATCTTTCAATTGATCCAAAAGAACTTGTCTTGCTGGTAGATCAAAACGAAGTTCCAGATTCTTGATCACGTCATGTTTAGACGGGCATTTGCTTTCACGGCCTATCCAGTTCAAGATATCTACCTTGACTTCCGGCTTCGCCTTTAACATGTGTTTCATGACCTCGATATAAACATTTTGATCAGCGAAACCCGAAGCGAAGTTCAAAGCCGCATTACGGTATCCTTTATCCGTATCTTTCAAAGCCGATAATAAATTCTTCGTAGCGGCTTCCGGCTTAGCGGCCAATAGAATCTGAAGAGCGGCCTCACGGGTCTGTGTCATGCCCGCTTTCGTAGACTTCTTCAATAAATCATTCGCCGCTTTCTCCGCGTCTTTGGTATCGCCTTGCTCAAGGACACGTTTAATCAAAGCGATATACGCCTCATTCGCCCCGGTCTTTTCCATTTTATAACCGGCTTTCTCGGCAGCGGCGGCTAAATCACTCAGAGAAGCTTTAGAACCTACACGGCTCAACGCATAAAGAACCTCTTTCTGCATATTCTCATCGCTGGAACCAAGCATCACTTTCAATACATTTTCCGCATCAGCGATTTGCACGTCAGCGATCGCACGGATAATATCCTTTTGCGTCTTCGGAGTACCGGAACGACGCATCAAGGAAGCCACCAAAACCTTCTTAGCGTTATCGGTACGGATAGCG
>UMFP01057015.1_pt1 | contig 18546 bp, 15 predicted proteins | sample 1965031 | NCBI WGS metagenome assembly UMFP01 (sample SAMEA4836048, study PRJEB28245) | human gut metagenome | biome: gut microbiome; material: fecal sample | place: Denmark | collected 2008
GCTGAGATAGATCAGCGTATCTTTTTTGTAACGCTCGTTCTGCATACAATTAGCGGTGATGAAGGTAGGCGGCAGTCTGACAATAGTGCCCTTGGTATTGATGGTTTCTGCGAAGCCGATCTCGTTGAGCAGAGCCAGCGATTTGCGGATCGTGGAAATAGAGACTTTGTAGTTTCTGGCCAGTACAGCTTCATAAGGTAAAAGTGTACCGGGCTCATAGATGCTGGCGGCGATCTTGTCGATCAGGTCACGGGCGATCTGGGTATAGTAATGGTCGCGTCCTTTTTCAGCGCTCCAGTTATAATCATAAACAGGTTCGGGAATCTCTGCCTGTTGGTATTTTTTGTATACTTTCCGGATATATTTGTTGACTGAAACAGAAAAGCTGAGATACATATCATTGAAACGCTTATTGACAAGCTGGTAATCATTACTCTGTAAAGCAGCCAGCAGCAACCGGAAGGGTTCCGGATCATACTTAAACAGCATATTTTTAGGTGCCGCTAAAGTAACCTTAGAATAAGTTTTCAGACTGTTATACAGATCGTTATAGAGCAGATTGTTGGAGCTGCGCAGCAGTTCGTTCAGCAGAGCTGAAAAAGCGGCATCGAGCGCTGCAGTATCCTGACAGTTATTTTTTTGAGCAGCTTCTGATAGGAGGGCAGTTTTTTGATATCGCAGTGTGCGGCAGAAAAATGAAAAATGGACGGTAAAATGAGCCCCATGGTTTGATAAACTTCTGTCAGCGACTTCTGACGCCGCAGCAGACCAACAGCATAGCTTTGAGAAGCACTGTTTTTTTCAGCCCGGTAAATGACACGTGCCGGTTTGCGTTCTGTCGTTTGGATCAGGCCTTCTGTTTTTAATCTGGCCAAAACATCTTTGACGGTACGGATACCAACATTATAAATGGCTGCAAGCTGCGGCATGGAAGGCAGAGTATCGCCAGGTTTCAGATGGCCGCAGGTGATCTGGTCGTGTAAATTTTGATAAAGAAATTCAAATAGCGTATTTTTGCTTAACATCGCCAATATCCCTTCGAAAATATTACAAGTAAATTATAACATAAACATTTATAGTAAAACATATAGTAAATTTAGTTATTTGAAAAAACGATTAGATATAATTTAAAAATACTTTATTTTTATTAAAAAATGAAATAACAAATGTAAACGAATAAAAAATATAATTTTATTAATTAATACAAAACTACTTCTGCTAAAAATATGAAAAAGTTTAATATGTGATTAAAAACGGCTTGGAGCAACATTTTTATATAAGATATTGTGCTGGTTTTTAATAAATGCTATAATAAAAACAATAAACTATACTTAATTTAATTGGCAAAATAATTAAACATTAAAAATGTTGGTGTACAGTTTGCAATTATGATGAAATTTGAAATAGAAAAACGTGTAGAAATGCAGGATATATTTTTTTAAAGGAAGCTATATGCATACGTACACAGTAAGGAGTGGAAAATGGAAACTTTAGACAGAAAAAAAATAGGGATGAATATCAAAGTAAGAAGGATGCAGAAACTGATCTCGCAGACAGCGATGGCAGAAAAGTTAGGGATCTCGCAGACACATATGAGCAACGTCGAAGTTGGCCGCGCTATGCTTAGCCTGGAGCTGCTGCTGCAGCTGAAAAATATTTTAGGCTGTACGATCGACGAACTGCTTTGTCTGGAAGATGAAAACAAACCCAGGAAAAAGAGAGTCAGGATCATTCGTTACCTTGATTAAAGCTAAGCAAAAAGATTTTTAAAGAAAGTGGTGGGACGAATATGCAAAGTATCGATTTGAAAAAAATAGGCAATGAAATCAAAGTCAGAAGAGTAAAACAGGGCATTCAGCAAACAGCTTTGGCGGAAATGCTGGATATAACGCAGACCCACCTGAGCAATATTGAAAATGGCAGAGTCCCCGGCAGTTTGAAACTGCTATTGAAGCTGCGCAGTATTTTCGGGTGCAGGCTGGAGGATCTGGTCGATCCGGAGTGTGATGAAGCGCCGGTCAAAGCTAATGATAAAAGAATGCGGCGCATAAAAGTGATCAGATATTATGAAAATGCCTGATAGCAGGCATGAATAAAAAACAGGTCAGCTTTTAGAAGGCTGGCCTGTTTTTTATTACTGTCAGAAGTAGCTGGGCTGTACTGTGAGCAGTAGTGAAAAGTTCACAAGTCAGCGGAAATTTTTGTGGTATATTAATAAATAGAGTAACAGAAAAATCTTGTTTTGAGAGTGAGCGCCATGACTTTAAAACAAAGTAATTATAAATCGATAACAGCTTTACTGCTGATACTGGTTATTGCTGTCGGCGCAGTCTGGGCCCCTCTATATGTAGAGGCCAGTCACGGACATGACTGCAGCGGAACAGCTTGTCCGGTGTGTCTGACGATCAGCGTTATCGGCAGCTGTCTTAATTATGTTCTGCCGGCGCTGCTGCCATTGCTGCTGAGTCTGTCAGCTCCGGCTGAAAGTGTTGGAAGCAGGGCTTTGCCTGCCAGTCTGGCAAGGCTGACGCTGATCGGGCTGAAAGTGCGTCTTGATAATTGAGAACTGCCAAAATTTATTTTAAATAAATTTTGGAGGTCGTACCTTGAAAAATAAATTTGTTTATATCGTTACTATCGTTCTGGCTGTGCTGTATCTTGCGGCGGGGCATTATTTTGCTGTGCAGGGTTTAAGCTTTTTTAAAGAGAAATCGCCTACTGACGTTGTTGAGGCAAGGGTAGTGAAGCTTTTACCGGCAGCAGCCGGGGCTAAATTTGAGCAGATAAGATTTGAAGCCGAATTATTGTCAGGAAGGCAGGAAGGCGTCAAAGTGACGGCTGCGCAGAATAAAGCCGGCAGTTTTGCGGTTGGGCGCGATGTAGCCGTTGGCGATAAGGTGCTGCTGCTGCCGGGACAGAGCAGTCAGGGGGAATGGAGTTATGCCGAGCATCTGCGCAGTAATGTACTGATGTGGCTGTTTGCTGTTTTTGCTTTAAGTATTATCGCTTTTGGACGGATGCAGGGCGTAAATACTTTGATCTCTCTGATTTTTTGCTGCCTGTCAATCTTTGCGGTTTTTGTGCCGGCGATACTGTCGGGCAAGAACGTTTACTGCTGGACGATCCTGACCTGTGCTTTTATTGTCGTGACTAATCTGCTGCTGGTGAATGGCATCAGCAGAAAAACGATCGCGACTATTTTGGGCTGTATCGGCGGACTTGTCATTGCGGCGCTTATCAGTGCGTCTGCAGACAGTTTTTTGCAGCTTACGGGGCTGGTAGACGAGGATTCCATGTACCTGCTGTTTTTGAATCCTGCTGACCCGGTCGATCTGAAAGCGATCATATTCAGCGCGATCATTATCGGCGCTTTGGGAGCGATCATGGATGTGGCGATGGATATCGCTTCGGCGCTGAACGAGCTGGCGGCTACTACTGCTGAACCTACGAGGAAAATGCTGCTGCAGGCCGGCAATAATATCGGCCGCGATATCCTGGGCATGATGTCCAATACGCTGATCCTGGCATATATCGGCGGTTCACTGACGATAGTTTTGCTGTTCTTTGCCTATAACCATTCGCTGCTGTATCTGCTGAACAAGGAAATGGTGGTCGTAGAGATCCTGCAGGCCGTTATCGGCAGCTTTGGCATCCTGTTTACGATCCCGTTTACTTCTTTTATCTGCAGCAGGCTGTATGTAAAAAAGGCCGGAAGACGTCATAAGTCAGGCTTGGAAAATAAAATATAAATTATACGGCAAAAATCTTGCAGGAATTGATTTGATGTATTATAATAAACCGTGCTGAAAAATTATATAAATTTATTAATTATATAATAAAAAGTATAACTGGTAATACAAAAAATAAACGGGATGCAATTAAAAAAATAAGCAGGATGGGAGCAGCTGTTATGAAAAATGAAGATGATGTTATCGGCAATGAAATAACGGGTGGCGGGAGCAGTTCCAGCGGTCCTTTAAAAAGTCTGCTGGAGGTATGTCCGATCTGCGGCAAGGAATTTTCCTGCAATAAAACCTATCATGTCTATACGGCACTGGCCGGACGCCGGCGGCAGTATTACTGCAGTTATCACTGCTTTAAACAGCGGCCGAATCCCAAAAATAAATTATAAAACACTAAAACACCGTACATTTTGTGCGGTGTTTTTTATTATATTGTTGGTCTGCTGGTATATATGACAGGAATAGAATAGTTTGCAGGATTTGTTGAATGATATTTTTGCAGTGCTTACATATATTCACCAATATGGGGAAGCTTAAAAAGAACGAGTAAGTAAATCAGTATGATTGTCCTGTGGGGGGGTAAAACTATACGATATCAAAAAAATAATATTGCAAGAATATTGCTTTTTTAAAATCAGTTAACTACAATATTAATTAGATAACGAATAATTTAGAAAATATTAAATAAGATAATTGTAAAACTTAAATTGATGAGAGGATTTGCAGAAATTTAAAATAATGAGAGAAGTGAAAGCATGAACGCTGACAGTTACGGCCTTAAATTGAACGAACAAAGCAGTGAGCAGACGGTCTATGATTACAATATGCTGATGAGTGCAATGAACGTTAGTGTCAGAAAGCACTTGATGGACGAAAATTTTACGGTAGTCTGGGCTAATGATTATTTTTACTCGCAGACTTTATACACAAAGCAAGAGTATGAAGCGATCTATCATAACAGCTGCCGCAAATATTTTGAGCAGTACCCGGAAGAGTATGAAAAAATGGCGATGGTAGTTGAACAGGCATTGCTGAAAGGGAAAAGTGGTTATGAATGTATCTGCAGGATGCCGCGTAAAGATGGAAGCTGCTCCTGGATCAAAGTCAGCGGTATGTTCAGCGACCAAAAGGTTAACGATATCCCGGTCATTTACGCTACCTTTATTGATGTTACTGAAGCCGTTGAACAAAAGGAACTGCAGCAGCAGCTGGAAAAACGTTCACAGGAACTGCAGGCGGCACTGCAGGCGGCAGAAGTCGCTAACCGTGAAAAATCTGATTTTCTTTCCCGGATGTCGCATGATATCAGGACGCCGATGAACGCTATTATGGGGATGACAGATATTGCCTCCGCGCATATCGACACTCCGGAAAAGGTACAGGATTGTCTGCGGAAAATCTCGCTTTCGAGTCAGCATCTTCTGGGCCTGATCAATGATGTGCTGGATATGTCGAAGATAGAAAGCGGAAAAATGACTCTGGCGGAAGAAGTGATCGAGCTGCCGGAGGTGATGGATACTATCGTTTCGATCATGCAGAGCAGTGTCAAGGCCAGGCAGCAGCAGTTTGACGTGCGCCTGCGGCATATCAGGCACGAGCAGCTGTGCTGCGATTCGCTGCGTCTGCGGCAGGTACTGATCAATGTGCTTTCCAACGCTTCCAAGTTTACGCCGCCGGGCGGTACCGTCAGTTTCGATATCGAAGAAACGGCGTCAGAAAATGCGGCCAAAGCCTGGTTCAAATTTACAGTCAGGGATACCGGAATCGGAATCAAGCCGGAGTTTTTGAGGGATATTTTTAAACCCTTCACCCGCGAAAAAGACAGCCGGATCGATAAAACAGAAGGCAGTGGTCTGGGGATGGCGATCTCGAAGAAAATCGTCGATTTGATGGGCGGGACGATCGAGGTCAGCAGCGAGGTTGGTACTGGTACTGAATTTACGATCAGCCTGCCGCTGCAGATCAGTGAACTGGAATTGGGCAATTTTAAGTTTCCCGATTTGAAGATCATCGTAGTCGACGATGATGTGATCGTCTGTGAGCATACGACGGAGCTTTTACGGCAGATTGGCATTCGTTCGGACTGGGAAACGTGTGGACAGCGGGCGGTGCAGAAGGTCCTGGCGGCGCATCAGGCGGGTGAGCCTTACGACGCGGTGATATTGGACTGCAGGATGCCGGATCAGGACGGAGTGGAAACGGCGGCGATCATTCGCCGCGCTATCAGCGAACCGCTGCCGATCATTTTGATTTCAGCATATGATTCGGCCGATGTTGAAACGAAGGCGCGTCATGCGGGTGTCAACGGTTTTATGACGAAGCCTGTTTTTATGTCGACTTTGTGCCGGGCGTTACAGAGATATGTTTTAGGCCAAGCAGCTGCCGATGAACAAAAGAGTAAAACTGATTTCAGCGGTAAACGCTTTTTATTAGTGGAAGATAACGCCTTGAACCGTGAGATAGCGGTGGAAATGCTGGAATCTGCCGGCGCTGTGGTAGAAAGTGCCTGTGACGGTGCAGAAGGCGCGGCAAAATTTGCGGAGGCGCCGGCCGGCTATTATGATCTGCTGCTGATGGATGTGCAGATGCCTGTGATGAACGGCTATGAAGCCACGCAGAAGATCCGCGCTTCTGTTAAGTCCGATGCCAGAACTGTACCGATCGTGGCGATGACGGCCGATGCTTTTGCCGAAGATATCATCGAAGCGAAAAAGGCAGGTATGAACAGCCATTTAGCCAAGCCTTTAAATTTAGCGACACTGGTGCGTGAAATAAATAAACAGCTGCAGAAGCATTGAAAAAGAGAATAAAAGTTCTGGGACACCGTATGTGTGACTGCATACGGTGTTTTTTTATTTGTTTTTAGAAGCAAAAAAAGGAGGCTGTTGTACAAGGTTGGCAAGTAAATAATTCAAATAACAAAACCGTCTGCCGGGGCAGGCGGTTTTTTGCAGTTCGGGTACTAGTTGCAAGACTTTCAGACAGGCGTATTCATTTATAACAAAAATGTCTTGCGGGGGGGGACAAATATGGTATTATATCAAAAATAAACTATATAGATAGTATTAAGTATAAGGAATAAGAAATTATCAAAACAAGAATTAATTAAAATATTGCGAAAGTAGACATGACAAGTAAGGTTTTCACCAAGGCGTTGCGACCCTCCGCCTTGCTTGAAAATATTTCCCCACAGGTGCCGCTTTGCTAAAAAAGCAGAGCGGCAAACCCAAATGAGCGCTGCGGGTTAAAGCTGCAGCTTTGATGAACGTTTTAGACAGGGAACACAGATGATTCCTTTGTTTAAAATATTATTTCCAAACAACCCTTTATGTATAATCGGGGTCTTGCAATCGGCGTGAAAAATTTACAGAAAGGAGCGGGAAAGGCAAAAGCCAGGGCAACCATTTTCAGTAGAAGTCAGGCTGTGACACGCCTGCTGCCCCTGCGCGATAACGGGTAGAAATTTGTAGTAAAAATTGATGATGAAGGAGTGAGACAGTTGTCTAAATCCAAAAGGTACCAGTTAGAGAAAAAAATCATGGTTTTTCTGAGCAGCGGTTTGTTTGCGATCTCAGGATTTTGTGCAGGCGACGTTTATGCCGCGGCTGTTTTTGCGGATGGGACAGGGACCAATTCGACTGTTGCAGGCGTAAATAACAACGCCAGCGGTGAGAATACTAATGCTGTAGGTTATAACAATCATGCTATTTCTGATAACAGCAACGCGATCGGCGCGAATAACCAGGCTCTGGCCGAGGATTCCAATGCCATCGGCAGTAAAAACAACACTTATGCCAATGAATCGAACGCGATCGGCAGCGGCAATATCACTAATGGCGTCGGGTCTAATGCTATTGGTAAGGATAATGTGGCTAATGGCTTGGACAGTAACGCTTTTGGTACTGCCAATAAGGCGAATTCGGATAATTCCAATGCTTTCGGTACCGGCAATCTGGCGGATGGTATCGGTACGAGCGCCTTTGGTTATTTGAATAATGTCAGCGGCAATGAATCAGTGGCGTTTGGTTTTACCAATACCATTTCAGCGGCAGAGGCCGTAGCAATGGGCCGCAATAATCAGGTGATCGCTACCGGCGGCAGTGCGATCGGTAATAATAATCAGGCAATGGCGATGTATTCTACTGCGATCGGCAATGATAACTATGCTATCGGTGAGAATTCCAGCGCGATCGGCCTTGGCAACAATATTACAGCTAACGATGCTACGGCGCTGGGCAACAAGAATACGGCTTCGGGGATCTCGGCAGGCGCTGTCGGTATCAGCAATACTGCCAGCGGCCATAATGCCCAGGCTTTCGGTTATTTAAACGAAGCTACGGGTCAGGATTCTCAGGCCTTCGGCGCTCAGAACAAAGCGACGGAGCGTTATGCCAGCGCTTTTGGGCATGAAAATGAGGCTAAGGCCTATGCGGGCAGTGCGCTGGGTGTGAAAAACGTGGCGACAGGCAATTTTGCTTCAGCGGTTGGTTATGACAATACGGCATCCAACTATCTGGCTAACGCCATCGGCACCTCGAATGTGGCCTCCGGAGCCTATGCTAATGCTTACGGTGTACATAACGAAGCCAATGCCAGTTATGCCAGTGCTTTTGGCTATGGCAATATCGTCAGCGGCGAGCATGGCATCGCATCTGGCTACAATAATAACATCAGCGGCGATTTCGCCAGCGCTTTCGGTACAGATAATACAGTCAGCAATATTCGCAGTGCGGCCGTAGGTTCGAATAATACCGTCAGCGGTGAGGTCAGTAATGCTTTTGGCTATAATAATACCGCCAGCGGCAATTATACTAACGCTATCGGTTATAACAACCAGACGCAGGCTTTTGCTTCTTCGGCGATCGGCTATCAGAACAAGGCTACGGCCAGCGCGGTTTCGGCCAGCGCCGTGGGTCGTTCCAACGAAGTGAGCAACGAATATGCCAATGCTTTCGGTGCTTTGAACAAGGCGTCGGGTTCTTCCTCCAGCGCTTTCGGCGTCAACAATAACGCTTCGGGTTCCTTTGCCAGTGCTCTGGGTTATCAGAACACAACGGCCGGCTATCTTGGCAGTGCTGTGGGCGCCAGCAATAACGCGTCTGCTAATTATGCCAGTGCTTTTGGTTATGGCAATGCGGCCTCGGGCTATGTCGGCAACGCTTTCGGCAGTATGAATACGGCTTCCGGCAGTTATGCCAGCGCCGTAGGCTATCAGAATACTGCCAGCGGCGTCAAATCCAACGCTATCGGCAATGAAAATACAGCGTCAGAAGAATACACTAACGCTGTCGGCGCCGGCAACAGAGTCAGCGGCTACGCCTCCAGTGCCTTCGGCAACAATAACGAGGTGACTGCTGAATTCGCCAGCGCTTTTGGCCACAGCAATAATATCAGCGGCTACGTTTCCAATGCCCTGGGTTATGATAACGCTGTCAGCGGCGATTATTCAACGGCGGTAGGCCTTTTTAATAATGTAGGCGGCAATTCGTCCCATGCTTTTGGCTATGGCAATAATATTGCTGCTAATTCCAGTTCCGCTGTCGGCAACGGCAATACGATCAGCACCGGCGCTGATAATTCTTTCGCGCTTGGTAACGATACCAGTATCTCGCTGGCTAACAGCGTCGCTTTGGGCAGTAATTCCGCAGTGACTGCGATCAACAGCGTTACGGGCAACAGCAGCTATACTAAATGGGCCGGCGTCAGCGACGTCGTGGGCGTTGTCAGCGTAGGCAGCTCCGGGTCGACCCGTCAGATCCAAAATGTAGCGGCAGGGCAGGTCAGCGCAACTTCTACCGATGCCGTCAACGGCAGCCAGCTGTATGAAGTAGCGCAGAAAGCAGCGCAGCAGGCTACTGTTTCGGCAGGCGACAGCAACGTCGTCGTTACGCCTACCACGAACAGCAGCGGCGGCACTGATTATGAAGTGAAGCTGGCTGACGAACTGCAGATCGGTACTGGCGTCAATGTCGACGGCACCGGCGATGGCAAGATAGATGTCGGTAACGGCAATGTGGTCATCGACGGCAGCGACGGCTCGATAACTGCCGGCGGCGTGACGATCAATAAAGATGATGAAGGCACGATCAACGGCCTGACCAATACTACCTGGGACCCGGACAATTATGTATCCGGGCAGGCAGCGACCGAAGACCAGCTGAAAGCGATCCATGATAAAGCTGCGGAAGCGGCCGAGCTGGCAGCTAAGCATACAACTATGGAAGCTGTCGACAACAATATCCTGATCGAAAAAAGCACTAACGCTGACGGCGGCGACCATCACGAACTGAAATTGAATGATGTCGTTGAGATCGGCAGCGGCGCCAATAAAGTCACTATCGATGGTACAAATGGCACTGTCAGCACCGGTAATATCAATATGAACGGCACCAACGGCATGATAACTGCCGATAAGATCACTATCGACGGCGGTTCCGGCACGATCGGCGGTCTGACCAATACTACCTGGGACGCAGATAATTACGTTTCCGGGCAGGCTGCGTCGGAAGATCAGCTGAAAACCGTTTATGATACCGCGGTCAAATACGATGTGGACAGCGGCGGCACTATCAATAAAAACAAAATCACGCTGGAAGGCAGCAATGGCACCACGATCGGCAATGTAGCGGCGGGCGAAGTCAGCGCTACCTCGATGGACGCCGTCAATGGCAGCCAGCTTTATCAGGTCAAGCAGGACATCAATAATATCAATCAGGATATCACCAAGCTGGGTGACGAGATCGATACGGTCGGCGCGCTGTCAGCAGCGATGGCAGGCCTGCATCCGCGCTTCCAGGACGGTAACAAGGGCGAGCTGGCCATGGCCTACGGTGGCTACGGCGGCAAAAGCGCATTAGCAGTCGGCGGCTTCTACGCCCCCAACGAAAAAGTAATGTTCTCGCTGGGGCTGGGCATTTCCGAAGGCGGCAGTAAAATGGGCAACTTCGGCGTCAATTTTGCACTGGACCGCTCTAGAGACCGCAAGGCAGAACCGAGAGATATCATCTATACCCGTAAAGAAGTAGATAATTCTTTAGCGGCGCAGGATGAAAAGATCCAGCTGCTGCTGGCCAAAGTCGAAGAACAAAGCAGAGAAATGGAAAAACAAAGCCGTGAAATCGAATACCTGCGAGCACAGGTAGAAAAGTAAATACAGAAAATACTATACTTGCCCCGGCCTGCAAGGCTGGGGCAAACTTTCTGAGCAGAGGAGCAGTAAGTATGAAAAAGATCTGGAGCTTTATCCTATGTCTGGTCATAAGTCTGGCGATGACCAGCGTTTGCCTGGCCAGCGACGGCGCTGACCTGAACAAACAGCAGCAGGCAGTAGTTAAGGTATTTGCCGCCTTAAACGGTCAGAACGGGATGGAATATGCCGGCATACGCCAGCTGATGTCAGCGAAGCTGCAAACAGAGCTGGATGAAAAAACTTTCGGCAGTGTGAAAAATAATCTGCGCCGCAGCTACGGCGAGCAGCGCGAAAACAGGTTTCTGGCCTATCAGCGGTATGCTGACGGTGACCGCCTGGCTTATCTGGCTAAATACAGTAAGGAGAAAGCTCTGCTGTTTATATTCGTTTTCGATAAGCAGAACGATCTAGGGGCGTTTTCCTTTCAGCCCATAGGCGAACAACAGCAGTAACAGCAAACCCCCTGTCTGCCTGGCAGACAGGGGGTTTATATATGATTTATCCGCATGAAATCCGGTTGTGCCGATATACAGCCTGGCACAACCGGTCAACAAAAAACAATGAAACAGCTTTAAAATTTCAAAAAAATTTACTGGAAATCATCTTTTGAACAGAGTGGAGCTGTTTATATGTTTTAGGTTCAAAAGGCAGCCGCAGCAGGCCTTGGCAGGTAATGCGGCTTTTAATCTGGTTTTAATCTTGGTGTTATAAAATAAAGACAAAGCAAAGGCCGGCGACGTAACGGCCGTTAAGGAGGTAAAGGATATGAAAAGAAAATCTATAGCTATGCTGGCAGCAGCTCTCTGCACCTTGGCGATCACAGTTACAGCTTTAGCTGCCGAACTCATCAATGCGGAACAGGCGCGCAGTATTGCTGCTCAATGGGTACCGGCAGGCAGCACACATCTGGTGACTAAGGACGAAAGCTTTGAATTCGTGCCTCATTATGACGTTAAATTCTATGATAATAAAACCAATACCGCCTATGAAATCGAGGTTTTAAGAAACGGCGGCAAGGTAAGAGAGTTTAAAATGGAAGCGCAGACCGTTCTGGGCAGCCCTAAAATCGTCCTTTCAGTAAATGATGTGCAAAATCTGGTCCGTAAGGAATTTCCGAATGCTGTTTTTACTAAAGTAGAATTAGACCGCGGTGACGGGCTTTATGAATATGAAGCAGATTTTTACACGCCGGAGGTACGGGGCGAAATGAAATTCAACCCTGAAACAGGCACTGTTATTGAAAAAGAAATAAAATATACTGTGTTTTGAGCAAGAAGCGGACAGTAAAATAAGACCGGATTTTCCGGTCTTATTTTTATTTGACAGCTGGGGTTCGGGTACGGCGGCCAGAGTGTGCTGAAAGTTGTTATATTTGTAATAAGAATACTGTTTGCTGTTGAGTTGGCATTTAAAAAAGTAAAATGTATAAAAATTTTTTCTGATTTCTCAAGTTAGGAAATAAAAGCAAATAATCGAAAATAATATAAATAAGAAATAAACATAAAAAATAGAAATGCTGGCAGATGAAGAAATAAAATGAATTAATATTATAAAATATGACATCAATATACATAAAATGGCTAATTCATCCCTTATAATTGTTTAAATATGCAAAAAGAGAGCAGGATTTTTTTACTGGATGTTGAATAAATACGGTGAACTTTAGCATGTTTTAGAAAGATGCTAAATAAATCTCAAGGGGGTAAAAGAATATGAAAAGGATGAATAAGGTTTTAGTAAAGGCTGTCGTTTTGAGCCTGATAATGGGTGGAGTACATATGGGGGGGACTTTTGTTTAAAAGGCTATGCGGCTGCGATTGGTACTGGTTTGGAAATACATGCAGGTTTAGATGTCATGAATGATGCGGATGTTAAAGCGGATAAAGATGCTATAAAAGCTGCCGGCGCCTTAGCAACACAAAAAGATTTGGAAGCAGTAAATAGGGATGCGGAAACTGCAAAAGAGACTGCAGAGGCAGCAGAGAAGGAAGCTGCTGACGCACATTCAAAGGCTACTGGAGCATACTTAGAGGCCAAACAGGCCCAAGAAAAAAATACTGAACAAGATAAGACTTTAAGTGAGCAGGGTCAAAAGATTTCGGAAAATTCTACGGCGATAGAACAAAACACAGCGGATATTGAAACTAATAAACAAGGCATCGTGACCAATAAAGAAAATATCGAAAAAAATACGCAGGCAATCACTACCGAACGGACAGAACGCATCCAGGAAGTACAGCGTTTAGACGGGCGGATCGACGGCTTAAGCAACCGCATCGACGAGCTGGACGGACGCATTGATAAAGTCGGAGCTTTGGCAGTCGCTATGGCCGGCCTGCATCCGCTGGAATATGACCCGGATGCCCCGACTCAATTCTCGATGGCGGCAGGTACTTACAGCGGTGAAAGCGCTATTGCGGCAGGTCTGTTCCACAACCCCAATAAAGACGTCCTTTTGAGCGTGGGTTTTTCGATCAGCGGCAGTGAGAAGGCAGCTAATGTCGGCGCGACCTTCCGCTTTGGCAGAAGCTCGGAATCAAAAGCCCGTAAAGTGATAGAAGACAAACAACGCGAGCAGGAGCTGGCTGCCCAGGCCGCAGCCGCCAGACAGAAAACCGTTTCCTATCGTGTAGAACAGATTTTGGCTGAAGATACAGCGAAAGCTGAATAGCAGATGGGCAGAAAAGCATTTGATAACAGCATCGATTATAAAGAGATCGGCACCAGGATCAGGATCATGCGGCTGAAGCTGGCGGTTTCACAGACTGAATGCGCCTCTAAACTGGGTATTTCGCAGACACACCTGAGTAATATCGAGCATGGCCGCAGCGGGATCACTTTGCAGATGCTGTGCCGGGTTTGTGATATCCTGCAGGTAAGCTTGGATTATCTGGTCAGGGGCGCAGAAAAAACCGACGAAAAAAAGCACAGCGAGATCACGATCGACGAAGTTGTGCGGGTCATAAAAATGCTGAAGGGTATAGAAGAAAAGTAAGTCCGGCAGACAGCAAGTTTATCATAAAAAAGAGCAAACCATTTTGGTTTGCTCTTTTATTTTTTGTCTGAGTATTTAAATTATTATTTTGCGGAAGGCGGCATTTTCCACCATTGTAAATCAGGTTAATGTTATTCTAAAATTAACTTAAAATATAAGGAGGTATTGGTTATGTGTATTATTTGTACTGATCCAAATTGTGACCATGGTGAAAGGTGTGGTCGTGTAAAAATTTATAAGGAGGGAGGTTCTGCCAGCGATTTATTGGATGGTAGAGGAGAATGGGAACATGTTATTCCAGGCGCTGTTATCCGTGGCTCAGTATTTTTGCGGAGCCACGGAGTTACTTATCGCGATTCTATGACTTATGCGCTTGATTATGCTATACACAGAGATGCTGTGGATGGTAGCGGAGGAGGGATTACCTCTACTGGCAGAAGTGAAATTGCTCAGGGATGGGTAAATGATCTGATTAGACTATTTGATTCTGGGCAATCTGATGAAGCGATAGGCAAGGTTTTTTGTGATGAAGTGTATGCTATTGAGGCTCACAGGAAATTTACGGAAAATGATTTCTCAAGCTTAGTGGCAATTTTAAGAAGTTATATTGATAAAGGGATAGTTTCTCAAAGCAAAGCTGATGAAATTGCCAGTTGGATGCATGGAAGGATATAATAGCGATTTTTGATTGCGAATTATTTCCAATTTAATATTGAGAGTATTATTGCGTATGGTAAGAAAACTGTCTGAAAAGGCAGTTTTTTTATATAATCTATAAAAAACTTACAAGTATATATTTTACAGAAAAATACTTAAACCCGTTTAAAGATGAGTTGTTATTTCTATTATTTGAATAAAGGAGGTTTTTATTGTTTTGCAGCGTCTGCCTCAACAGCAGGCGTTTTTTGTATTTTTAGTATGATTGTGCTCCGGCAATGATTTTGGCGGTTGGTGAAACGCAAAAGTAACAGAACCATAAAAAACGCGCAGACGCTGATAGTTGTAAAGCCGCTGGCGTAATGCGCCGGGCAAGACTCGCAGACGTTGTACACATGTTCAAAGTAAGTGTCTTGCGGGGGGGTACAAACGTGGTAAAATATATTTCAAGTATTGCAAATTAATCAAAATATAGTAATAAAGAAAATTACTTATTAATGGTATTTGCTAAGCTGAAAATCGCTAAAAGAACTAAGATATGGGGGATGCAAATTCATGATGATGAAAAAACTAATATCAAAAGGTAAGCTTAAGAGTCAAATATTATACGCTTTAACTACAATGCCTATAGCATACAGTGCAATGCTAGGTATGTCGATAGTTGAAGCCGCTCCTGTACACGAAACCGAAACCGTTCATGATACGACTAAATCATACGACGATGGCAGTACTATCATAGTAAGCAATAGCTACGCCGTATATGCCAACAATGGTGAAACTACGAACATTACAATTACCTCCGGTGAACTGACTGTAGCCGGTCGCCACGGTCTTGGCGCTATAAGAGCAAACGGCGGTACGATCAATTTCGGCGGTGATACAGTTACCATTACCAACAATATTAAAGAAGCGTGGTCTGATGCCGTAACCGTTGCCAGTAACGGCACTTTAAATTTCAACAACAAACAAACTATTATCCGGGGCGACAATTACAACGGACTGCTGGTAGCAGAAAATTCTACAGCTTCGAGCAACGCTTTGACCATAGACCTTGACCGGTCGCAGGGAACATTCTCCGATGATAAATTTTATGGAATGATAGTCTCCAACGGCAGTAATTTTGAAGCAGCTGGAGCTGTTAACATAAATTTGAAGGGTTCAGAAAACGATTTGAATATCAATGGCATCAACCTTTGGGGAAATGACGCTGGCGGCACAGTCACTTTTAACGACTCCTTAAATATTACCAGCATCGCTCACGCCAATGCCGATGCGACCAATTACGGCATCGGCGCCTGGAACAACAGCACTATGAACTTTAACGGCGCAGCTAATATCACTGTTCTTGGCGGCAGTGACAATATAGGTATCACTTGTGATGGCAGTACTATCAATGCTGCGGGCAAAACCGTGCTTACTGTTGCCGACAGTTTTGCGAATAATAAGTATTTAGATAACGATAAAGGCGATAATATGGCTTTGTTTTTATATGATAATGCTAACGCCACTATGGGCGAAACTGTTTTGCAGGCCTTTGGCGGTAAAACGGCTCATGGATTAGAAGCCGGAGTTGGTAGTACAGCAAAATTTACCGATGACCTTACGGTAGTAGCCGATAATGAAAACGGCAATGCAACAGGGATACATCTGTACTTGGATTCAGTCTTGGAAGGCCAAAATGTAAGTATCTTTACCAATGGTAACAGCAGCGGTGCCTTTCATGTAGTTGATAGTTCTCAGGGTACGGTAAATGGCCTGCTGAATATCAAAGCCCTGGGTGATGAGAATGGCAATGGGTTAAGTGTTGGCTCCGGCAACGGTGCAGCTACATTTGTCGGGCAGGATGCCTTCATCGAGGTCAGCGGAGCAAACAGCATCGCTATCTTAGCTTCGGGCGACGGCAATGTTACCTTTAATGGTTCTGTCGCTACTAAAGCCGCTATCGCCGCCCAAGCAGAAGGCAAAAACGGAGTTTTAAATCTTAATGGCGATTTTGACACTACGGCTCAGAAAGACACTTTGATCAAAGCTTTTGGTGGCGGACAGATCCACATCAATAACTCCGGCGCCGGCACTGTAAAAATAGACGGTAAAATAAAAACTTCAAAAGATAATAAAGACAATGCTATTGATCTGCGCATGAATAATGCCGCTTCTTTCTGGAACATGACTGCTGCCAGCAATCTGACTTCTTTAACGATGAATAACGGTGCTGTTGTCGACATGCGGGCGGATAAAAATGGTTACAGCAAACTGGAAGTACAAAAGCTTGTCGGTACAGGCAGTATTTTTAAACAGGATATAGATGTACGCAGTATGGAAAGTGACAAGATTTTTGTAAATGACGACTTCAGCGGCAGCCAGATATTGGACATTTACCAAAAAGATAACTACGTTCCGGCAGAAGACAGCAACGAAGGGCATGGACTGTTACTGGCCAGCACCAATGGCGACGGTGTATTTACCGCTAAAGATCGCGAAGGGACTTTGTTCTATACTCATTACGATCTGGCAAACAAACAAAGCGATACAGCTGGCTATACTACTGACTGGTATTTAGATAAAATTTCTAATCTGGATCCCGGCGACAAACCTACTACCAGCGTCGATACCATTCTTGCGGCCAATGCTCTCAACTACCATACCTGGCGTACTGAAAACGATAAGCTTTTACAACGCATGGGCGAACTGCGCCACAACGGCGACGAGCAAACGGGTGCTTGGTTCCGCACCCACGGCAGTAAAATCGGCCGCAGCGGCAAGTTTGGTTTTGAAAATAAATATACGGCTTATGAGCTGGGCTATGACGAGCTGACTAAAAACACTGCTGAGGTAAAACGTTATCAGGGCGCGGCGCTCAGCTATACTGACGGCAGAAGCGGTTACAGCAGCGGCAGTGGCGATAACAGCAATAAGGCTATCAGTTTCTATACTACCGAGATCGGCAGCAAAGGGCATTACCTGGATGTCGTCTTTAAAATCAGCAATATGGACAATGATTTTGCTGTTTACGATACCAACAGCAACAAGATCACCGGGGACTTTAATAATACAGGCGTGTCGCTGAGTGCTGAATACGGCCGCAAAAACACTTTGCAAAACGGCTGGTACATCGAGCCGCAGGCACAGTTTACGCTTGGTTATCTGGGCGGCGACAACTATACGACCAATAACGGTATCGAAGTAAGGCAAAGCGGCATCCAAAGCGCCGTTGGCCGCCTTGGCTTCAACATCGGCAAAGAGGTCAGCTCTGCAGGTATCGTCTATGCTAAAGCCAACCTTCTGCACGAGTTTGGCGGCGGCTATGACGTAAGCATGCGCGACAGCAGCGGCGCAGTGACCGTCAGCGATATCTTTAATGATACATGGTTTGAATACGGTATCGGCGCGGCTTTAAAAACAGGCAGCAGCAGCCACCTCTATTTTGACGTAGAACGTAGCGCAGGCAGCGACTTCAAAAAAGACTGGCAGTGGAACATCGGCGCTCGCTGGACCTTCTAACGAATAAAATTATGCCCTTTACATTAATATAGAGGGCATAATTTTGATAATACTCTGTTTGTTTTACAGTTCTCTGTGTTTGCTGATGATGGCCCGGCTCAGTTCGTTCAGGCAGCTGGTCAGCTTATCCAGCCGCTGCTCCATACGCAGCAGCAGATACCAGCTCAGCACCATCGGGAAACCGAAGTTGCCGACGGCGCTGAAGATCTCTTTGGTATCCATGGCTTATGCCAGCACGGTAACGGTAACGACCTTGATGCGGGCTTCGACGAATTCGCTCAGCCTCAGGCCGCCGCTGGTCAGCACGCCTGCTTCGATGATCTTGGCAGCTGCTGCCTGCGCTTCGGCTAAGGTAACGTCTTCACGAGGGTCGGCGATGCTCAAAGTCTTTTTAGCGCCGTCGCTTTTGGTGAAGATTAGTTCTAAAGTTTTTTCCATGTTTGTTCTCCTTTACATTAGAT
>UMFP01029494.1_pt1 | contig 18322 bp, 18 predicted proteins | sample 1965031 | NCBI WGS metagenome assembly UMFP01 (sample SAMEA4836048, study PRJEB28245) | human gut metagenome | biome: gut microbiome; material: fecal sample | place: Denmark | collected 2008
GTTCGCTTTCAACGATTATCAACCTGAACTTTAATTTCGGTGATATCCTGTTCTGCGTCAGTATGGTCGCCTGGGCTTTTTATACCATTCTTGTCGCGCAGGTCAGTAAATATGTATCTGCCTACAGCGCTGTAGCCTGGGCCGGGCTGCTTGGCTCGCTGACTACGGCTGCTTACAGTATCCTGACCGGGCAGTTTGCACTGCCCTATGACCTTTCCGCTTTAGCTTGGGGGTCCTATTTTTACGTTATTTTTATCGGCAGCCTGGTCGGTATGCTGTTCTGGAACAAAGGCATCCGCGTTATCGGCCCCAGTCAGGCCGCCGTGTTTATGAATCTGATGCCGTTAGTAGGCATCATCTGCGGCATCGCCTTTCTCGACGAAAGCTTCTATACTTCCGAAGCAGTTGGCGGCGCTCTTATCATCGCCGGTGTGTATCTGACTACTCAGTACCGCCTGCTGGCCTATAAACTGGCCAAATATCTGGTCAAACGCCGGCGGCAGAAATCATTGAACGACTGTTAAGCTTTTAAGTTACGGGCAGATGCCCGGCACTTTATAAATCATCATCGAAAGGTCTGTCAGCACTGCCATGCAAATGAACAAGCTTACCGCCTCGGCACTTTTGATCTGTACTTGCGTCATCTGGGGCATTCAACCTATGTTCGCCAAATTCGTCGTCAGGGAAATGTCGCCCATACCTATGGTCAGCATTCGCTACACTATCGTAGCCCTGACGCTGTTTGCCATGCTTGCCTGGCGCGGCGAAAAGCTGCTGCCACCACGCAGGACCTGGCCGGCTTTATTTACCATGGGCATCCTTGGCGTCTGCATCAATAACGTTACCCAATTTACCGGGCTGCAATATTCGACAGTCACCAACTTTACCATTATCGCCACACTCACGCCCATCGTGACGGCTCTGCTCAGCTTTGTGCTGATCCATGAACGTCTGCACCGCCTGCAATGGCTCGGCATCGGCAGCAGCCTGTGCGGCGCGCTGTACCTGCTCAGCAACGGTTCGCTTGCGGCCATATTGACGCTGAGCTTTAATATCGGCGACGTACTCTTTTTTACCAGTCAGGTCGCCTGGGCACTGTATTCTATCATCGTCGTGCGCATCATCGACGATGTTTCCCCCTTTGCCATCGTCGCCTGGTCGGGTCTGTTAGGTTCGCTTACCACGGCAGCCGGCGCTGCTTATTTTGGCCATTTCGAACTGCCCTCGCTGCTTTCGCCGCTGGCTCTTGGCTCATATCTGTTCGTCATTTTTGCCGGCGGGCTGATCGCCATGATCTTCTGGAACAAAGGCACCGGCATCGTCGGACCCAGTCAGGCAGCCGTATTTATGAACATCATGCCGCTGGTCGGCATCGTCTGCGGGGTGCTGTTTCTTGACGAACAACTTCTCATCTCCCAGGCTATTGGCGGCGTACTTATCCTCGGCGGCGTCTATCTGACCACACAATACCGTACCGTCGCCTACCGACTGGCAAAATATTTTATACGGCACCAGCGTAAACGCCAGCCACTGCACTGACATATTGATGACCGGCGACCTAAGCATAAACAGATCAAAATATCTCTCACAGTCAAGCTTCTTCTGCTCGCGTCTGCAACGGCGGCGAGCCTTTTTATTTTAACAGGTACTATGTCATCCCCGACTTTATTGACACAGGCTGCGAACAGTGCTATGCTAAAAATGTTTACGGCATATGTCGCAAACTCATAACAATCACAGTAAAGGAGCGGTATAACAATGAAAATCGCAGTTACTTATCAGGACGGCGACATCTTTCAACACTTCGGACACACCGAATTCTTTAAAATTTACGACATCGAAAACACTGACATCGTCAAAACAGAAATCGTCAGCACCAACGGCAGCGGCCATGGCGCGCTGGCACAATTTCTGCACGAACACAGCGTCGATACTCTGATCTGCGGCGGTATCGGCGGCGGCGCCCAAATGGCATTGTCACAAGCAGGCATCAAGCTTTATGGCGGCGTTACCGGCAAGGCCGATGATGCAGTAAATGCTTTGCTCAATAATAAACTGAACTATGACCCGGCAGTAAAATGCGACCACCACGAACAGGAACACGGCGGCGCAGGCCATACCTGCGGCGCACACGGCTGCGGTAGTCATAGCGGCCACGGATATTAAGCACCTTGCCCTGCATGATTTACCTGAACAGCAAAATTCAGTACACTACTTACTCACTGCATAAGCAGTGAGTTTTTCTTTTCCCGGACAGACTAAAAAGGAAAGCTATCTGCACCACAGCCTTTACGCACCCGCTGCTGCTCAAGCTCACTCGTCGACAGCCCTACATAAATTTTCTTCTAAATCACCTGCCTGTAACTTCTTACTAGCCAGTATTTTCTCCATCGCAGACTAAATACATAGTCCAAATTCCAAAAATCAGGCTGCTTACACAAATGATTCTGCTAACCACTGTTTTGTAATCATTTCCCTGTTTCAGGACAAAAGAAAACTGCCCCTGTTATCTCAAGGGCAGTGTAAGAATAATTTTAAATTTTGCTTCGCGTACTACTGCTTACGTACGTTAGTAAGTAATACCTGGTTTTATATTCTGCTTAGTACGTTAGTATTGAGATAAATAGTATATTAAAACTCTAAACTGATTTTACTTTGTAGGCAGTACGTTAGCAGAATACACCACGATGCTGTACCGTAAATACAAAACGTTTATTTTTTCTCCTGTATCTTTTCTTGTTTATTACTTTATTCTTTTATGAACAGGCGAAACAGCGGCTATTTTAGCGGTGATGTGGCGACGATGTGGCGGAGATTTTCACTAAATTACTCATTCAGTAAGCTTGGAAAATAACAATGCTTCATCCACCTTGTCCATAAGCAAACTTGCAAACACTAACCTTTTTATAGCATCTTCTCGTGCGATATTCATATTATCATGAGCCTTTGGATTACGAATTCCCTGAATTGCCCCTGCGAATATATACATATATCCTTCTTGCACATTTTTCCCACTTACTGCTCTTAATTCTTCAAAAGTAAGTAATGGATCATTGGGAGAAAATGTTTTCAACATCAAATCTTTCCCATCCCTCTCTTCATTCCTATATTTTATATATAGTTTTTTTATTCTGATGTTTATTTCCTTAAACGCTGATTCAACTGCATCAGCATAGTATCCGGCTGAGAATTTCCCTCGCGACACTTGCGCAATCATTGAATGTATATATGACCAAAAATCTTCATTTTCGTTTGCTAATACTTTTCGTTTCAGCAATTCAAGATTTAATAAAATATTATCAGCTTCTGATCTTATCATATATTGAGATGATTTATATAATAAATTACCCGATATTATTTCCCATTCCTTTGTCTTTTCAAAATGATTTTCATAAATAAAAGTAGTCAACCTTTCGTGAAACACTTCATACGCAGGTAACTTAAATGTAATTTTTTCTTTAGAATCATATAAATCTTTTAACTGTTTTATTAAATCACAAATATTGACCAAAATTTATCCTTCTTCCTGGATTATAACATTCGTCCCACTTACACTAATCCAAAATACTTTTCAAAAAACTTTTTCAGCTTTTCGATAATCCCTTCTTTCTTTTCTGCTCTTCCACCACCAAAGCGCGATACTGGCGGCATAATTTTATCAATGTCAGTACCGATTGTTTTTAAAGTACCATCACGGAAAGAATTATCAATAAATTTCTTAGTTTCTTCTGATTTCAACCGTTCTTCATCAATGATCTCTGCAAGATCCTTTTCTTTCTGTTCATGTACAAATTTACGCCAGTCTTCATCGACTTTAGTAGAAATATTAACGCTTTCGATAAAGTCTTCAATGAGTTCTTTCTTACTGCGCAGCTGAATACTGGAATTGATAGCTTTATCAATAGTAACCAGAATATTTTTATCCTTACAGTTCGAGTCGTGATATTTGGCAACTAGCATCAAAATATAATCAATATTGATCTCTACCTGCCTGATCAATTCAATCTCAAATACTATATCATCATTGATATTTTCTTTATCAGCATCTTTATCTTTAGTAAAGTCCTGATACATATCGATATAAACACTTTGATAATCCTGGAAATCTCTTTCCGATAATATCTCGTGTCCTTCAAAATCATCAAAAGACGTCAGGATATTTTTTAACCTTAAAATTGAACCAAACAGGCGAATAAAATCTTTTTGATTCTGCTCGCCAATAATAGCTTGCCCTAACGGGAATTTTTGCGACAATTCGGCAATCAGTTCAGTATAACCAGATTGATGCTTACCATTTTCATCATAACCATTATAGTATGCATCATAACTTTTCAGTAATACGATGCCGCCGGCTTCCTTATCGCCAAACCGAGCTATTGCAGCATCTGTTTCCTTTTGTAAATCACGGAAGCAAACGATATTACCATATGTTTTAACTGAATTTAAGATACGGTTAGTACGCGAAAATGCCTGAATAAGCCCATGTTGCCTTAAATTTTTATCTACCCACAGCGTATTAAGGGTTGTCGCATCAAAACCCGTCAAAAACATATTAACTACAATCAACAAATCAATTTCACGATTTTTAACCCTTGTCGATACATTCTTGTAATAATTTTGGAATTTTTCCGACGAAGTATCGTAATTGGTATTGAAGATACCGTTATAATCTGCAATTGCCAGTTCCAAAAACTCACGTGATGTTTTATCCAATAATTCCGGTTCAAAGCCTTCATCAGGCATTGCATCTTCCGGATCATCCTCATTTGCGCTAAAACTAAAGATAGTTGCAATAGTTAAATTTCTGCGCCGTTCCATTAACTGCTTTTTAAACTCAGCATAATACTTCATAGCCATTGGTATAGAGCTAACAGCAAAAATAGAGTTAAACCCTGCCATTCGCTGACCTTTAAGTGAATAAAAACTATTACGCTTAGTCTTTTGGTCAAAGTGATCTAGAGTATATTTTACTATTTCACGAATACGTTTAGGCGATTCAAGCGCACGTTCCTTATCTATGGCACGCACTTTGGTATCTACGATTCCGTCTACTGTTTTCATTGTATTTACATAATCGATGCGAAACGGCAGCACATTTTCATCATTGATAGCGTCAACGATCGTGTAGGTATGCAATTTTTCGCCAAAAGCCTGCGCGGTAGTCCGTAAAAACGGATTACCACCACTAGGCGCGTTGGCAGCAAAAATAGGCGTGCCTGTAAAACCAAATAAATGATACTCTTTAAATGATTTGACTATTTTCTCGTGCATCTCGCCAAACTGACTGCGATGGCACTCATCAAATATAATTACAAAATGCTGTTTAAATACCTTATGGCCTTTGTTTCTGCCAATAAATACGCCCAGCTTTTGAATAGTGGTAATGATTATTCTAGCATTAGGATCTTCTAATTGCTTTTGCAAAATCTTAGTTGATGCGTTACTGTTAGCCGCTCCTTTTTCAAAGCGGTCATATTCCTTCATCGTCTGATAATCTAAATCTTTACGATCGACAACAAATAAAACTTTATCAACATCCGGCATAGCGCTGGCAAGCTGCGCTGTTTTAAAAGATGTCAGGGTTTTGCCGCTCCCTGTAGTATGCCAAATATAGCCGCCAGCCTCTAATGTGCCTGTCGTCTTGTAATTAGTTGATACAACGATTTTTGATAATATTTTCTCGGTCGCCGCGATTTGATACGGACGCATAACAAGCAATAATTCTTCGGAAGTAAAAACACAGTATTTGGTTAAAACATTCAAAATCGTATGCTTCGACAAAAACGTTTTAGTAAAATCAACAAGATCGGCTATCACCTTGTTCTTGCCATCGGCCCAAAACGAAGTAAATTCAAAGCTGTTGCTGGTTTTCTTGCTCTTGCTACATCCACCGTCAGACATTTCTTTTACATGGCTGATACGTGTCGTATTAGAATAATATTTTGTATGCGTGCCATTAGAAATAATAAAAATCTGCGCATACTCAAATAAGCCGCTGGCAGCCCAAAAACTATCGTGCTGATAACGTTTGATTTGGTTAAACGCTTCCCTAATAGCCACACCGCGGCGTTTTAACTCAATATGAACCAACGGCAAACCATTAACCAAAATAGTAACATCATAGCGGGTATCATGGTTGCCCTTGTCCTCCTGGTATTGATTGATGACCTGCAAACGGTTATTGTGAATGTGCTTTTTATCAATCAAATAAATATTTTTATTTTCTCCGTTATCACGATGCAAAAGTTGTTTATGATCAGTCTGAATTTTACGAGTTTTTTCTACGATTCCTTCAGTTTTATTGGCAATACAATTCGAGAAAAACTGTTCCCATTCACTATCCGAAAACACATAATCATTCAGCAGTTCTAATTGATGACGCAAATTATTGACCAAAGTTTTTTCGTCATGGATCGTCAAATATTCATACCCCTGCTCAGATAGCAAACGTATGAATTCCTTTTCCAGCTCGGCTTCGCTCTGATAGGAGTCAGAACGTTTGTAACCGATCGCATATTCAGATACATATTCGGCAACGACTGTGCTAACATCAGTTGCAGCTACAACGTTATATGTACTCATGCCAACTTCTCCTTAAAAGTCAATAATTTGTCCCGGTAATATTCATACTGTTTTTGTCGGGCTGCAATTTCTGCTGGTAAACCAATTGTTATATCGTTACATAGGGCGTCAAAACGGTCTAAAATATCGACAATACGTTTCTGCTCTTTAAGTGATTTTTCTATATCTTGGGGATATGGAATAGGAATTTTTATTTTTTCCACCACATCTCTTCCAATACGAGGAACACTCGCCTTCCTAACCTGAGAAAAAATAAAGTCTTGTTGATTCCTAAGTGTGTGATATAAATATCTACTATCTAAGCGTTTTGGGCAAACAAGGCAATAACAGTCATCAGCAGCCCAAAAATCCACATTGCTATATCCTACAGAACCAGCTGCACCTGCACTAATAATAAATGTAGTATTAGCGTGACAATTACTTTTATCAAAATAACCCAGTGGTACCATGCTATTTTGATATACTGGATATTCTCCTCGACTAGTCAATTGACTTCTAACGAGCCTAACCCCTCTTGACAAGTTAACAATTGTACCAAGTTCTTTTTTTTCAAAATTCTCATCCCCAAAAGTCAACAAACTATCCCTATAATACTCATATTGTTTTTTCCTTGCTGTAAGCTCTGCTGTAAGCTCTGCTGTAAGCTCTGTGAAATTGTCCAAAATTCGCACAATTTCACGCTGAATTTCTGGGTGAGGAAGGGGGATGAAATATTGTTTTAATTTTTGAATGCCAATTATGTACATACCGCCACTTTTGTTAGCGTTATCAATACACCATTTTCCAAAATCAAAAAAACAATAAAACAGAAACTTCATCTCTGCATCATTGACAAATTTTTCTTTTAAAGAAAACGCTGTTATTTGTTGATTCATCAGAAAATCAACCTTAATTAATGCATGTTCACCTATTGTTGCTGTAGTAGACATAATCAATGAATTAGCTGGTAATAAATTTCCTTTTACTGCCTCTGGCGTTATATACTGTATTGAATCTGAAAGTATCCTTCCATTAGCACGAATATCTTCCATCCTAAACCATGGAATGCTACCATTTTCCCAAAAAATCGAATTAGATTTCAATGGCGTATAGCCATTCTTTATATCAAACAATTCATCTACAAGTTTGTATTCAACCCCATCTGGGCAATATTCTGTGATTAGTTCTTCAAGTTTGCTCATTTTGTTGCTCTCCCATCTCTGGCTGGCTATTATCATCAACAGTCAATTTTTCATCATGTGGTGCAGATAAATAGGTAATATAATCTCTCCATACTCTAACGTGTTCAGCAGCAGAAGTTATATTACTTTCATCCGAGCCAGCTGTTGTATCGGCACAACGAACATATAAAACGCCTTGCCTTACAACGACCTTATCATCTTTATTTTTATGATCTTTTTTACTAATAAATACTCCAGGAGTTTTTTTGACAACAATAACATATATCCAATGAGTTTTTTTAATTTGTATTGGCATATACTCAAGCACGGGTTGAGAAATTAACATGCTACTACGTACCTTTTGTGTTAACGACTGGCTAAATGTTTTCATTTCCTCAATATCTCGTGCATTCAATCCTTGCAAATCCCATTTTTGAGGTAAATAGATGAAGTTCGCGTCTGTGCCTAACCGTTGTCTATCTTTTGTGCAAAGGGCTATCCTATGTCTTCTTCTATTACTAGCCTCGCCAACACCAACAATAATATAACTATCGCCGGAATAAGCACTGTTTGCAAAAGCAAGCACGTCCTTTATAATCTCAGCAGTATCACTTAACGTTCTTTTGAAATCCCAATATATTCCTTCTGTATAGCCCTCAATTAGAGGCAGGATTTTTTTATAAATCTCCTGTGCTACTAATTCCATAAATTTTAACCTTCGATCTCCGCAATAATTTTATCAATTTCATCACGCAAAACCTGCTCTCTGGCAACAATTCTTTCTATTTCAGCATTTAAAACAGTAATGTCAACTTTTTCACGAGTATCTTCCTGCTCTACATAGGTACTAACCGAAAGATTATATTCCTGCGCTTCAATATCGGCATTAGGTACCACTTTAGCAATATATTCTTTATCAACGCGGTCTGTATAAATGGAAATTATACTAGCAATATTTTGAGCCGTAAGCTTGTTACTGTTGGTAACTTTTATGCATTCTTTCGACGCGTCAATAAACAGAGTACTGTTTTCCTGCTTGGATTTTTTTAAAACCATAATACAGGTAGCAATACTTGTTCCGTAAAAAAGATTGTCAGGCAACTGAATAATACAATCGACAAAATTATTGTCAATCAAATATTTGCGAATCTTTTGTTCTGCGCCGCCGCGATACATAACACCGGGGAAACAAACTATTGCCGCCGTACCGTTTGTAGCAAGCCACGAAAGCGAATGCATAATGAATGCTAAATCAGCCTTTGATTTTGGCGCCAATACCCCGGCAGGCGCAAATCTTGGGTCATTGATCAGCAACGAGTTATCGCTGCCTTCCCATCTTATAGAATACGGAGGATTAGAAACGATCGCTTCAAACGGTTCGTCGTCCCAATGCTTGGGGTCGATAAGGGTATCACCATGAGCTATATCAAATTTATCATAATCGATATCATGCAAAAACATATTGATACGGCAAAGGTTATAAGTTGTAATATTTATTTCCTGTCCAAAGAATCCTTGCCGCACATTTTCTTTGCCAAGAATTTTGGCAAATTTAAGCAGCAACGAGCCACTGCCACACGCGGGGTCATAAACTTTGTTTACTTCTGTTTTACCAATTAATGTGATTTTGGTAAGTAGCTCTGATACTTCCTGCGGAGTGTAATATTCGCCACCACTTTTACCGGCATTAGATGCATACATACCCATCAAATATTCATAAGCATCGCCAAAAGCATCAATGGTATTGTCTTTATAATCGCCTAAATTCAACTCACCGATACCACTCAGCAATTTTACTAATTTTTCGTTCCGTTTAGCAACTGTTCCACCCAACTTGTTGCTGTTGACATCCATATCATCGAACAGACCTTTAAAATCGTCTTCGCTATCGCTGCCCTGTGCTGAACTTTCAATACTATTAAAAACTTTTTCTAAAGTTTCGTTAAGATTTTCATCATAAGGCGCTTTGGCTCTTATATTCGCAAATAATTCACTTGGTAAAATAAAAAAACCTTTTGTTTTTACTAAATCTTCTCTGGCTTGTTCAGCCTCACTATCAGCAAGTTTTGCATAATCAAAATCAGCATTGCCTGTTTCATGTTCGCCAATATTAATATAGTTTGTCAAATTTTCGGATATATAGCGATAAAACAACATTCCTAAAACATATTGTTTAAAATCCCAACCATCAACACTCCCGCGAAGATCGTTAGCAATCCCCCATATCATATTGTGTATTTTCGCCCGTTCCTGTTCTTTCTTATTATCAGCCATTTTTAATATCCTCTTTTTCTATTTCTTTTAATGTTTTACCATCTTTTGTTTTCCATTCGGTCAGTCCATTACTTGCTCTACCTAAAACGAAACAGCTAGCTCCTGATGGTGTGCCAAATAAAACATCTTCCATCAATTTATTTTCATTATTGATTTTGTTATCTTTTTTTAATTTCTCTCTTAGAACAACTGCACCTTTGTAAAGTGAACTTCGTGTTATAGGGTTAATATAGCTTCCCTGCAATACTACAAAACCTTCATCTGTAACCTTCCCCAACGCACTGCCACTGGTACCGGCTGTACATGTAAAATTCAAGACAAATAAATTTTCTTTATCTTCAATCTGCTTCTCAGTCAATAATGGTTCAAAAGTTTTATGCCCTAAAGTGCTGATTAATAATTTAGCATTATACAAGAATTCTTCCATTTCTGCTTGTTCCGCTTCGGAAATGTTAGAACGTGTAGGCGTATTGGCATTCTTAACAACATATCTTTTAGCTGCTATTGCTAACTCATAAAATCTATTTTCCAAATATTTTATGTGTGCCTTATTCAAGTTATCATCTTTACTGATAAAAACTATAACTTCATTCCAGTAATCTTTACTATCTAAATGCTGTTTTAAGCGCGTCATGATGTTTTCGGCTTCGCCAATGTACACTAAAGGTTTGCTTTCTTTGTCATCTTCACCAAATAAAAAATAAACACCTGATGAAGAAAGTTCTGGTCGCTCTTCACAAGCCTTTATCATGCTACGCGGTATTTTATAAGCTATACCAGTCCAATTAGATAATTCACAAATCCATCTTCCTGTCGGTGTCCCATCTAATAAAAACAACTTTATATTTTTGCCAAAGGTTTGCATCCCCATTACCTCCGTAACATCTAATAATATTTATACAATTCGACAAGTATTGCTCAAATCCTGCGTTTTGCGATTTGTATATTTGAATATTTTGCTAATGTTTATGTTATAATAGCCTTCACCAACAACAAATGAGGTGATTAAAATGCAAAAGTTTATTCCTTTCGCCAAGCTGTCGAAAAAGGCGCAGCAGGTGATCAACAAAAACAAGCGTAAAAGTTGGGGCAATATTGATCCAACAACCAAACGTCCTGAAAATTCCAAAGTATACAACCGCAAAAAAGCTCAGGCTTGGAAAGATACTTTTCCAACGTCTGAGCTTTTTTATTGCTGTTTTAGTTTTGAAATAAAATTTATTTATATTGTTGACTAAAAAAGTTGCATCCTTTCAAAGTCGTAGTATAATAGGCATTATAATAAATTTAAAGTTTTTGAGGGGATGCACTTATGCAAACAAAAAAATTAAGATACCTGCTGCTGTTTGCCGTTATCGCAATAGCCGCCACAGTGGTCTGGTACTTTGCCTACTGGCTCAAAACGCCGCAGTATTCGCTGGGTCTTATTGGCACTGCGGTACAAAAGCACGATTTTGCGGCTTTTGAAAAGCACGTCGATATGGAAACACTTTACAGCAGCGCTTATGACGATGTCGTTGTTGCCTCTTTTGGTAACGAACGCCTGTCAAGCCCGATTCTGGCTGCGTTAGTACAGAATATCAAAGGTGTTGCCGTCCCGATCCTGATCGACCAGACCAGACAATACGTCAACGGCGGTACTATGGAAGAAGCAGATCCAAGTGATGCTGACTCGCCGATGCTGCAAAACAACGGCACTGATATTGTCAATAATCTGAAAAACAAGACAGGCGTCAATTCTATGCAGTATCAGGGTGTGGAAAAGATTCAGAAAAATGGCAGTGTCGCTGTCGTAACCATCAAAGTTTTCGACAGCGAATTAGACAAACATTTTTTAGTAGAACTTGCTATGCAGCAGCTTACTGACGATACCTGGCAGATAACCAAGATCAACAATCTGAAAACTTTGATCAATGAACGTGATCAGGCCTTACAAAACAAACTGGCTGAACTTAACGCTCCTGTACAAAAGCAGATCGGCGACGCTGTTGCCGTTTCTCCGCAAAAAATCTTTATAACTTCGGCTCCTTATTCCGGCGTTATACGCCTGTTAGAAGCAGATATTCAGCTGACTAACAACGCGATGAGGGAGTTGCAGTATTTTACCGGTGTTCTGGAGCTTTACAACGCTGATAATGAATTATTTTACAGTGGTAATTTTGCCAGCAGCAAAGACCTTGCCGCCAAACAGACCGCAGTTTATAAATTCAACTGGGAGCTGAACCCTTTTCTGACTGATGATGCCAAGGTTATGAACAGCGATTTCAGCAAAGTGACTTGGAAGGCTTCTCTAAGCAGTCTGTCCTTTGCCGACGGCTCTACAATCGAACTTTTAACGCAGCTGCCTGTTAAAGCAGCAACTAAATAAAAACCTGAAAGCCGTAACGCCGATCCAACAGCGTTACGGCTTTTTTATTACCACTGACAGCAGGCTTTCGCTTTGCTGCGGATCAAAGCACCGCCATCTTGCAAAGTTCCGTCGGCAGATGCCAGCTTCCACAGATCCCATCTTTCAAAAGTCGTTGCCGGCCCATAATCATCAAGGTCAGCCGCTTCTGCATGAGTCATAACATAATTATCGTCGATCGGCAAATCCAGTCCCCGGCACAAAACCGCTACTACCCGCGCCAAGGTTTCTAACTGTTGCCGTGTAGGCGGCACGCTGCCAAAGTCCACACCGCCATCGGCATAAGCCACCGCGTCGGCGCAGCAGCAGATGCTTACCGCAACTGCGCCGCTGTTACGATGCCAGGTATGCTCTTTATATTCTGTCAGTTTCCCGCAGCTGCTCCACACTGTACCATCACCTGTGATATTCAAGTGATAGTCGTCATAAGTATTGTTATAATGCCCCGCCGTCCAGTGCAAATAAATCCTTCTGATCTCACCCTTTGCGTTTTCAGCCAGCGCCGCCAATTCCTGCAATGTTATTTCACGCATTTTCTATCCCTCCGTCTCAGGCTGCCTGCGCCTGCTGCTCATCATAAAACTTCTCAACAGTTATATCACAGGTTTTGCCATTGCTTTTTATAATAATATCGCCGCATAAAGCCGTATTGAAAACATCGGCCTGTAAATTGTACAGTCTTTGTACCACTTCCGGGCTGGGATGCTTATATTTATTACCTTCGCCGCTGCTGATGACCGCTATTTTCGGTTTGACAGCAGCTAAAAATTCATTGATCGATGATGTTTTACTGCCGTGATGCGCCACTTTTAAAACCTGCGCCTGCAGCGCCTCAGGGTCAGTTTGCAGCAGATCACGTTCTACTTCGGCCTGAATATCCCCGGTCAGCAGCATTGCAAAATCTTTATACTCCAACCGCAGCACCAGACTGTTGTTATTGGTGTCAGAAGGAGTCCCCTTATACAGCGTCTGCGGACTCAGGACCTTCAGCTTCACCATTTCATTGACCGGAACTTCCTGACCGCCGCGCAGTACTTCAAAAGGAATCTGTTCCTTTTCTATCTGCAAACGAAAGTCGTTATACATTTTAGTTTTATAATTCTGACCGCTGTCATAAACATGTTTTACCGGAAACCTGTTCAGCACCGCTTTCATACCGCCGATATGGTCGGCATGCGGATGTGTAGCGATCAGCATATCGATCTGCTCGACATGATTTTCTTCCAGCTTGGTCAGCAGCCTGGCAGCTTCGCTGCGGTCGCCGCTGTCGATCAGGATATTTTTCCCCTGCATTTGTACCAGGATACTGTCTCCCTGTCCAATATCCAAAGCTGTAACGGCAAGGATATCGTCAGCAGTTTTCACAGCTTCCTGTGTTTTTGCCTCCGCTTTTGGCGGCATTTCTTCGGGTACTGCAGTATCCATCGTCTGTAACTGCTCCAGCAAAACCGGCACATAACTTTTTATCAGCTCGCTGTCTTTAGTAACAACGCCGGCTGCAAGCACCAGCGCAGCCAAAAGTATCGCTAAAAATGAAGTCTTCTTCATATGTTCCGCTCCTTAATTTAAATGCAGATCGTGATGCAGCGGCTTAAAAATACTCATTTTACCACCGCGCTCCAGCACTGCTGTTGCAAAACCTGCGTCATAATCTGGCAGCTCCGGCATTTTGCTTTGCTGCAGCTGTTCATTGCCGGGCAGCAGCAATCTTAAAGCATAATCTATTTTTACCGCTCCCAGCCACATCAGATACTCTATCTCGACATCGTGGAAGCCGTCCATATCGGTCCTCAGTGCAGCACACAGCTGTTCCACCTGCAATAGCTGTTCCATATTCATTCCCCTGGTTCCACGCTCGCGCCAATATTCTATAATCTTTCCTAGCCCACGACCTAAAATAAGCTGCTGATGCTGTTTCACCTCAAAAAGCAGCCGGCGGCGCAGATACACGACCTGATCCAGCCCTACTGCCAAAGTACGGTTGGCAAGCTCCAACTTGCTCATGTGTGAATTATCCCACAAAGGTTGGCTTGCACCGGATGCATCCAGCATCAGTAATGGAACAGGCGATTTCAACATACTTTCACTGCCCAGATTATCATAAACGCCGCCATCAGTCAGATAGAGCTTGGCCGGATTTTCCGGTTTCTGCGTTCCCGTACCGTAAAGATCCCTGAATTCTCTTGCCTCTACATCCAGTTCCAAAGGTGCGAAGCCTACCGGATAAGCAGCCGAAGCCGCAACGGCAAAAGCAATGGGGATATCGTCGATATCACTGCTGCGCCCCAGCAGATAACCGTAAATATCACTACTTTTAAACCTGAATCTTTTTAAGGTATTGATACAGGTAGCATTGCAGCTCCATTCTGTCGCTGCCTCTGCCTGCTTCATTTTTCTGCCTTCAAACAGTTCTTCGTCTAACACCTGTGGAAAAGCTTTACTCATCTTCGGCCTTAAAGCAGCCGCCAGAGCCAACTGCTGCAGCTTGGGCAGATATGGCAGCAGATAAGCGAGCCAGGATGCTTTTGTCATGATACGCCTGCGGAAATTGCACTGCCCCAGATTGATCAGTTTCGTTGTCACCCGCCTGTCAAAATCAAGCAAACTGCTGAAATCACCTTCTGCCAAAGCGCTGATGACAGCACCTGCAGTAATACTGCCGCCGGATACAGAGGTTATTTCGTTGACATGTTTTTCAAGTCCCAGCTCTACTAATCTGCGGTAAGCCCCAAGACAGTAAAACGTAGCTCTGAAACCGCCGCCGCTGAAACCCAGATTGATCTTATTATCTATTTCCACTTCATTTTCCCTCCTTTGAAAAAAGCCGCCCATAACAGGCGGCTTTCTTAATCTTCCAGCCATACCGGCCTTCTGGCAAAACCAACATGGTAAACTATGTACTGCATCACCACCTGATGCTCACCGATATTCAGCAAATAGAAATTCTTCTCCTGTCCGATGATCCGTCCGCGCGGAGAATCTGACAGACAGCGGTTTAGCATCTGACGCTGCTTTTCAATGTCTTCCTCATTTACTGTTTTTTCTGGATCGGTATTGCCGATAACAACACGTTTTACATAGCCCACCGCACTTACATCAAATGGTTTCGTCATCATAGTTACCTGCCTTTACACCTCATCAGGCAACGTCATTATCAGCTGTATAATGTTCTTGCCCCTGTGCTCCTGCTGCCGCAGTTTTCTGGATACTTGTGGGGTTGATCGCCGTATTGAGGATATCCAAAACACGGGACAGACCTTCCGGCATCTCGCCCTGAGTAGCGCGGACCTGTACATGATATTTTGCGGAATTATCACTCTTACGGGTATTTTCCTTATGGCTGGAGATAGATCCCTTAACTTTGGCTTTCATACTGAAAGGACCGATCTGCAAACCCATCTCTGCTTCCAGCTCGCCTTTTTTATCGTCGATTTCCGACTGAGTTTCCGAAGATTTTACTTCCATATCGAAGGTAATATCTACCAGATCGATCGACAGAGACGGAACTTTGACCATCGCCAAAAGCGGGATATTCATTTCCACTTTTTCAGAAGCGGGACCATTGCCGTCATCGCCGTTAGCGCTGCGGGTAAAGCTGAACCCTACGGTACGTACGACCTGTTTATCGCCTTCCTTAACCAGGCCGACCTCTTCAATAAAGCGAGCCGTTGCGCCGGCCAGCATCGTCTGTGCGTCACAGGCAGCCTGCAGCGGACCGCCGATCAAAGACTCCATTGGCAAACCGCCGAATTCTTCCGCCATTTTTACTAATGCCATAATTAACTACATCCTTTCTGTTTGTACTTTATCAGGGCAGTATTTTTACCATCTGATCATTGATTTTCATAACTGCTTCAGGAGGATCGTTAGACTCAAACAGCAATTCTACATCGACAAAATTATCGGTATCCGTTTTGTTGGAAGACAAAATATTTGCCAGCAGACCGCTGTCATTGCTTTTACCATCATCCCAGCTGCTCAGCTTTACCTTAAACTTCAGCTTCATCTCCTTCAGCTTCAGAGAATTCATCGGTACCAGCGCAATTTTCGGCACCTGCACCAGTACATATTCCAGTTCGCCTGTGTCAGGATTGATACGAGGATATTGGATATCAAAAGTCAGCGGTTTCTGCGACTCGTCAAAATAACGTTTCATAACATTCAAGTGCTGATTTTCGATCATGCTGTGCGCTTTTAAAATTGATTCCTGCATCGCTCCCAACAAATTCTCAAAGTATTGCTTTTTCGCCATCACGGCTCCTCCTCATAATCAAAATTTACGGCTGTAAAGATCGGTCACCTTAACCTGCAGCGCTCTTGCCAAAGCGTCAAGAACCGGAACAGTCGGATGCCGTTCGCCTAATTCGATCGCACTGATCATACTTGTACTGATACCTGATAATTTAGATAAATGCTTTTGCGTCATACGTTTCTCAGTGCGGACCTGGAAACAGATAATAACAAATCATAAGCCAGCCCCCCTTTCTAGGTGCCTTTTTCTTTAGCTCCTCCCCGCAGCTTCAAAAAGTTTTCCATACCGGCTTTGGCAAAATAACCGCTGATGATAACAGAAAACGGACCGTCAACATAATCTATCAGCCTGTCCGGTATTTCTCTGTATATTAACCAAGTGCCGGCCGAAAACATTATGATGCCGACAAATAACCAGGTCACCGTTCCGACAACCTTTTTGGAGAAGCTCAGTTTTTCATCATCAAGTTCCATAGCTTTCACCTCCCTGGCTTTACATTACTATTATCTTTATCCACAATGGTGGAATATTATAAGAAATACTTTATTATTTTAATGTTTTACGAATTTTTAAATTGTGAAACATTTTTATTTTTGCTTTTTATCCTTTCATAAGTCCTCGCAGCTGTATCCTAGTACTTAGAAAGGACAAATAAAAAAGCCCCGCTTACAAAAATGTAAACGGGGCTTTCGCCTTTTTCTGTATTTTTACAGGCCGCAGCATGCAAAAATACATGTATCAATATTCACTTTATTACTTCAAATTTATTTAGATTACTTAAAGCGTTTTAAACGCAGGGCATTGCTTACTACCGAAACCGAGCTCAGCGACATTGCGGCCGCAGCGATCATCGGGTCAAGCAGAGGTCCGCCGAAAATGTGCAGCACGCCTGCGGCTACAGGTATACCAATAATATTATAGCCAAAAGCCCAGAACAGATTTTCTTTGACGTTGCGGATCGTGGCCTTACTTAAACGCAGGGTAGTACTGATATTACGAATATCTCCGTTGACCAGCACGACCTGCGCCGATTCTATCGCCACATCAGTCCCGCCGCCAACGGCAATGCCCAGATCAGCCTGCGCCAAAGCCGGTGCGTCGTTGATACCGTCGCCAACCATGGCGACGATCTCCCCACCCTGCTGGAAGCTTTTGATCAGCTCGGCCTTATGACCAGGCATCAGCTCAGCAACTACTTCGTCCACGCCTGCCTGCTGCGCAATATAAGCAGCAGCGCGTTTATTATCGCCGGTCAGGATAACGGTACGGATATTCAGCTCGTGCAGCTTCTGCATTGCTTCCTGGGTTTCTTCCTTCAGCGTATCAGCGATAGCAAAAATACCGCATAAATTACGGCCGATCGTCAGATAAACGATCGTTTTACCAACTGACGCTAATTTTTCGCCAAGTTCTATGGCATTCGGAGGAATCATTGCCACAGGCTGTACAAAGGACAAATTTCCCAACCGTACGTTGGTATTTTCACAACGGGCAGCGATACCGCCGCCTACCGTAGTTCTAAAATCTGTACAGGTCGGCAGTTCCATCCCTGCGGCCCGTTCTTTGACAGCTACTGCCAGCGGATGAGCTGAACCTTGTTCAATTGCCGCCGCCAGCCTTGTTATCGCTTCTTCTTTGGCTCCGTTC
>UMFP01050535.1_pt1 | contig 18294 bp, 17 predicted proteins | sample 1965031 | NCBI WGS metagenome assembly UMFP01 (sample SAMEA4836048, study PRJEB28245) | human gut metagenome | biome: gut microbiome; material: fecal sample | place: Denmark | collected 2008
TTCGCCGGAGCCGACGCGGCCGCCGCCCCAGATGCAGTCCGCCGGCGCGCCATAGAGCGAGCCGATGGCGCACCAGTCGTAAAAATATTCCCGGTGCTCAAAAAACAGCGGCAGGAAGACGCGGTAGAACGCATACGCCTCAAACAGGCCGGGAAGATGAAAATATGCAATCGTTTTGCGCATCCCATCCTCCCCTTCCACCGCACAGCCATCGCGGACGTATTTTCTTTTATTCTACACCATCTGTGCGGCGATTGCAATTTGATCCTTTACCGAAGGGGGCTGCGCTTCTGTGCTGAGCCCGGACTCTTGCAATTCTTGAATAATTCTGGTAGAATTACCACAGAGTTCTGCAAAACGCCCCCTGAAAGAAGAACATCGATCGCAATGGTGAAAAACGGCCCAAACAGAAGGAGGCAATTGATATGAAAACGATCCTTTCATCAAAAAAACTTCTGGTTTTCCTCATAGTAATGGTATGTATGTTTGGTATGATCGCCTGCGCCGCACAGGAGGAAGAAGTCAAGTATGACTTGATCCCCATGGTCATGGTCGACGGTGTGATCTATGCGGACACCGGCTATACCGGTACCTACAAAAGCAACGATGACACGTATGACAGAGAGATCACATCGACCGTTGCAGGTTATGAGGCTCCGACAGAAAATGATCAATCCAACTTCGGAACAGGCTTCAAATATCGGTACGGCGAGACGGAAGGTACCATTGAGATCAATATGAACCACCGCTGCTGCATTTTTGCGACCGAAGAAGTGCGGCAGCAGATAAAATCCTCCAAATCATAACGGAGCCGGTGGCAGTTGCCGGATAGTATGCCCCCCGCGGCAGGGCTCAATCCCTCAGTCAGCTTCGCTGACAGCTCCCTTTACACAAGGGAGCCCTGGTGCGTGCAAACCAATAACAAATCCAATGCAAAAAGGTGCAGACCATCAAATCCGGTCTGCACCTTCTATTTATTGCAATCGTTCTAAGGCAACTAGTTGCAAATCTGGAACCCCCGTATCAGGCGGCGCGTAGCAGAAACTCGTAAGGTGTCCATCGTGTGGAACGACGCCTGAAAGATAGATTCCCACCTAAATTCGAGGCAGAATGCACTAAACGCGTCCCCAGCGCCCTTTTCTTCCCTATCTTTTCCCGCGCAAGGGAAAAGATAGGGCCGCCGGAGGCGCCGGCAGCTGCAAATCTGCAGCAGTCAATCCCCCAGGCGCGTAGTTTATGCCATTATTGGTACGCCAGCTCCCTTTACACAAGGGAGCCTTTGAAACGCACCGCCAGAAGTACGGCAGAAATGTGGAACAGCCTCTCAGTCAGCCTAGCGGAGGCGAAAAAGCGCTTATCCTGAATGAAGCCGACCGCGCCGTAGAGCAGGAGAAAATAGGCTAGAAAAACCAGGAGCGTCGCAAGGATGGTGATCTTCATTGCAGATACTTCCCGGCTTCCCGCTCGAGCGCCTGCCAGACCGGATCGTCTGCACCGGCTTCCTCAAAGAAGCGCTTCAGATCGCGGTCCAGGGCGCTCATCTCGTCGACGGCGTTCATGGCGTGGTCGGACACGCAGATCTTGCCGAGGCTCGTGGCGCATATGAGCTTGAAGAAGCGCAGGCAGGTCTTGCGGTAGGCCACGCTTTCAAAATCCGTGTCCTCCTTCGGCAGGATCGTATGTCCGGCGCTCCGGATGGCGCGGTAGCCCTCGATGTTGGCGTCGATCATCCAGCTGAGGTAGGCGGTATTGCCCTTGAGCTTTTTGAGGTCGCCGTCCGTCTTGTAGCACGCAAACGCCGCGGGCAGCACGAACGCCGCGTGGCAGAGCAGATAGTCTCCCATGTTCGGCTCGTAGGCGACCTTGTATTTTGTCCCCTCGAAGATCCGGCCGATCAGCGCCTCGTTGGAGGGCGTGGAGGCCAGCTGGCCGATGGTGCCGCCGAAGCGCCGCTTGAAGCAGACTTTTCATTTGCTCACAGCTTTCTGTGTATGATGCGTTTTAGTTAATGTTCTCTAACCGAATTGCATCAAAAACCTGCTGGAAAGTCGATCTGTCTGCAGCAAAGGAGAACATCACTGCGAACCGATCATCTGTAAAGACTGTAAACGGATAAAGCAGGGACAGTCTTCTGATGTCCCTGCTTTATACCATAAACAAGCCTAAAAAGCGGTGCAATCAGCGGAGCATACGTACTTACACAGACTTAATCCGGTTGGAGGATCGTTACATAGGTTTGCTCCTCAACCATATCAAACCGCAGCGTCAGTGCGGGAATATTCCGGGCCGTTCCTTTGCCGCGTACCGAGAGAATGGGCTCCTGCCATGCAACATCAAAATATCCTGTACTCTCATAAAATGCCGAGATCTCCTGCGGAATATCCTCCCATGCCTGACCCTCGACTGTGACGGGATCACAAAGGTAGGGCGTATCATAGGAAAGCTCAAGTATGTCATCATCCGGTGCATTCAGGCAGAATCCCGGAAATAGAATAGAGTCCGTGCTTTCCCTGTCATTGTAAAGCTTATAGCATAGGCCGGAAAAGAGATACCAGTTCTTTTCGCCGCCCTGGCCGACTTTTTCCAGATAATATACATCGCGCGTGTCGTTGCCTTGCGGAACCCAGATCAGAGTACTGATGTTTCTCTGTGCAGGCGTGGAGACGATTTGAAATACAGCGTCGTCGCGGTATATTCTCTGTACCAGCGCAGATAATGACAGATCGGTTGAAAACTGATTCGCGCCATAGGCAATATAGAGCCCCGGATTCAGCTCCGCTCCCGTGCTGATTTCAAGTACGTCTCCGCTAGGAAACGCTCTGGCGGGGATACTCCGATCATAGCCTGTCCCGTAGCATCCCGAACACACAGATAACATGAGACAGACCGCGATCGCGACGAGGAAATAACGAACTTTCATCAAGCAAATCGCCTCCAATGCAAACTTTGTTCCGGCTCCGCATATACGAGTACATAGGAAAACAGAGTTTTTCCGTTGTGTAAAGGAAGGATGCCGTAATGCCGGTATAAGCCTGAAATATCCAGCCATGATCCGACAATCCCTCTTTAATATTATAGCATGAATTTCCTGACATAACAAATGTATCAAAACGTTTTCATCCCGGAGCGGAGATCGCGCTGTCAAAGCGAGCGCGATTGCAGCGCGGCACACATGAGTCGCTCCCCTTTCCTCTGCCCCCGCAAAGCTCCCTCGCTTTGCGAAACAGGCGGGCCCCGCGTTTCCGGGATCCGCCTGTTTCTTTCGTTTCGGGACCGCCCGGCAGTCGGCAGCGATTGCGTTTGGAGTCCGGGTTTGCTATAATGAAGCAAATTGCGATCGGGAGGGACCACGCAGATGAACAAAAAGCTGAGCGCCGCCGAAGTTTTGAAGGAAGCGGCGATCCTGACCGCGGCGGTGGCGATCATCGCGGCGGCGGTATATTTTTTCCTGGTGCCGAGCCATACCTCGGTCAGCAGCATTTCCGGCCTTGGCATCGTGCTGTCAAATTTCGTGCCGCTGCCGCTGTCGACGATCACGATGATTTTGAACGTTGTCCTGCTGCTGATCGGCTTTCTCACCTGCGGGCGGGAATTTGGAGCGAAGACCGTCTATACGAGCGTGATGCTGCCGGTGTTTCTGGGGCTTTTTGAGCGGCTGTTCCCGGATTTCTCGTCGCTGACGGGCAGCCAGACGCTCGACGTGCTGTGCTACATTCTGGTGGTGAGCATCGGGCTGAGCATCCTCTTTAACCGCAACGCGTCTTCCGGCGGGCTGGATATCGTGGCGAAGATCCTGAACAAATACCTGCGCATCGAGCTCGGCCGGGCCATGTCGCTGGCCGGCATGTGCGTGGCGCTGTCGGCAGCGCTGGTCTATGATTCAAAGACGGTGGTCCTGAGCGTCCTCGGCACGTATTTCAACGGCATCATTCTGGACCATTTCATCTTTGACAACAACAAAAAGCGCCGCGTCTGCATCATCACCGAGAAGGAGGAGGAACTCCGCCGGTTCATCATCGACGACCTGCACAGCGGCGCCACGATCTACGAAGCGATCGGCGCCTATAACTTCGAAAAACACAACGAGATCATCACCATCGTCGACAAAAGCGAATACCAGAAGCTCATGAACTTCATCAACCGCGAAGACCCCAAAGCCTTCATCACCATCTATAACGTCTCCAACATGCAATACCAGCCGAAGACCCGCGCATGAGCGCGGGTCTTTGCCCGCTGGCGGCTTGACCGGGGGCGGGGTTTTTGTTAGTATAGAGATAAGAATGCGGCTGGGGCCGTGTTGTTTTTGGGGCGGCGGTTAGGATTGTCTAACCGTTTGATTTCGGGTGCAAGTTAGATATACTTAACAAGGTGAGGTGGGGAACATGAAGGTTCTGGAAGCGGCGTTTCCCCCGGAACGGTTCACCATCCCCGGGCATGACCCGGTGAAGGAATACGACGCGATGGAGGCCTATCTCAAGACCTATTCCGACCGGACGATCCGCAATGTGTTCTGGTCGGGCAACAACTACGCTCTGCCGCAGATGCCCGCCGCGGGCGGCACGAAGATCACCTACTGGTACGGCGACGACGAAAAGAAGGACCGCCGGAGCAACATCCGCTTCATCAAGCGCTATTTCCCGCAGATCCGGATCCACGGGATCCCGAAAATGGCGCACGCGGAGCTGGTCATCGTGCATCCGGAGGAATTCTGCCGGTACGCGGAGAAATTCCTGGCTGGGCCTGCGGAGGCGGCGCAGCCCGCCGGGACACAGGATCGGAGGATGACCAGATGAAAGACAACGAACTGCAATTTGACCGCAGCTGCCACGTGCTGTATTCCAAGCCGTGCAAAAAGGAGATCCTGGCAAAGATCGCGCTGCACTATCCGGCGGCGGAGCGGGAGGCCGTGTGGGAGCAGGTGCAGCGGCAGTATGTGGACTTCCTCTCCGACTGGCGCACCGACCTTGGCGGCAGGAAGAATTTCCACAACGGCGCGGGCGGCACCTATGACTGCATTGCGATCCTGAGCTACTATGTGGCTTGCAAGGCCGTCACGTCGTTCCGGGAGATCGAGGCGATGGAGGAAAACCTGATCCTCCCCGCTTTCCGCAGGTTAAAGTTCGTGGACTGCAACAAGCCGTTTTTCAAAAAGCTCATGTACAAGGCGTTTACGCGGGCAAAGTCGCTCTGCGACCAGTGGCGCGATTACGAGATGGCGGTCTCCCCTTTTGACAAGGACAAGCCCATCTATTATGAATTCACGGCCTGCCCCGCGGCAGAGTTTGCGATCAAGCACGGGTTGACGGATATCATGCCTGCGCTCTGCAATGTGGACTATGCGTCGATGGAGCTGATCCACGCGCGTCTGGTGCGCACCACCACCTGCGTCAACGGCTGCAAATGCGACTACACCATCTGCGGCGACAAGGACCCCTATCTGCGCGATCACCCCGAATACCGCGACGAGACGGGCTACCGGCGGAACCGGTGAGCGGCCGCCCGGGATGCTCCGGGCGGCTGCGGTTGTGTTTTGGGGGCGAGTCTGGTATAATGAAGCTGATCAGAATTTGGAACGATACTAATTTCCAGCTTGCGAGGGCGTATATGACGATAGAAATCAAAGAAACTCTGACCGGCTCGATTCTTGATATTGGAGGCGGGGGCGAGGCTGTAATCGGGCAGATCTACAAAGACAGGGTCACTGCCATTGATAACTGTGAGGAGGAATTGGAGGAAGCTCCGGACTGCTGTTCCAAGCAGCTTATGGACGCAACAGAATTGTTATTTTCGAACGATTCGTTTGACAATGTGACCTTTTTCTATACGCTGATGTATATGACGGCGGAAGAACAGCAGAAATCGATTCGTGAGGCTGCACGTGTCCTCAAAGCCGGCAAATGGATGCATATCTGGGATTGCGACATTCGCTCTGCCTATCCGGAACCTTTTGTGATCGATCTGGATATCAAGTCTGGCACCCACAAAATCCATACCGCCTATGGAATCGCCAAAAAGGATTCACAGTCTTCGGAGTCTGTCGTTCACCTTTTAGAAAGCGCCGGACTCAGGATTGAATCCCTGCAGGAAAAAGACGGACAGTTCCATATCCAGTGCAGAAAAGGATAAGATCAATTCCGGTTAATCGAAGATCAAGTCGGCCGCCCGAAAGGTTTCGGGCGGCTGACTTGTATTTCAGCAGTTATTCTGGTACAATGAAAACAACAAAATTTGACAAGGAGTGTGAACACAGGAAAAGAAAGCGATTGTTGTTATGCATTCGCATCCCTTCCCGCGCAGTGCAGCCCCTGGAGAGGGGCTCTGATCACGACTACGCTATACAAGGAGTCTTTGCCTATGATGAAGCACCTGAAGCAATTGCATGGGATCCGGGGCCTGTTCCCGTATCTGAAGACGAAAAGGCCCACGGTCCTGCTGATCTTCTTCCTGTCTGTGATCGATGCGGGGCTGAGTCTGCTCCCCATCCAGATCATCGCGGCGGTGGTGGACCTTCTCTCCACCGGCCGCAGCTTCTTCTCCCCCATTCTGGGGACCAGCCTCACGCTGCACCTTGTGTTCTTCGGCGTTGTGTACGCGTCGAAGCATGCGGTCAGCCTCGCATATGGTCATACGAATACCATGCTGTCGACCGGGATCATCGAATCGCTGCGTGACGACGCCATGACGTGGGCGCTGGAGTCCTACAAGCCCTATAAGGAGGAGCGGCGGGAGGGCGACATCGTTTCCCGGATTTCCGGGGATGTGGAAGCCGTCGTCCGCGCCGTAGCAGGGCCGCTGAACGGTCTGCTGCCAATGGTGCTTAAGATGATTGGCTCTGTCGTCATGATGTTCGTCTGGAGCCCGGTTCTCGGTGCGATTTCGCTGGCGCTGGTGCTCCCGCTGTATGCTGCCAGCAAGCGCGTGGCGGTCAAAAGCAAGGAGATCGCGACTGAGCAGCGCGCGGCCAACGGCCGGCTCGTGGGCGCGGTCGGAGACCTGCTGTACTGCATTCCCATCATCAAGGCGTGGGGCAGCGAGTCCTTTGAAGCGAAGGGCTTCCATGCCTTTTCGCATCAGATGTCCACGCTGAACAAAAAGAGCCAGCAGATCTTCAACATCTACTGGGCGATCACCTACACGCTGATGACCCTCGGGTATCTGTCGGCGGTCGTCTTCTCCGCCCGTTCCGCGCTGGCCGGGGCCGCGACTGCGGGCAGCATCGCCGTCGCGTACTCCTATATGTCCAATATCCTGACGCCCGCGGTCTCGATCAGCCGGTACGGCAACGATATTTTCCAGGCTGACGCCGCGCTCGCCCGGGTCTTTGAGCTGAAACCGGAGGAAGCGTCCCCGGCTGCCCCCTATGTGCTGCAGCACGCGCCCGCGGTCGAATTCGACCATGTGACGATCTCCTGCAGCGAGCACAAGCAGCTGACCGGCCTGTGCTTTGCCGCGGCGCCCCATCAGCTCGTCGTGCTGGCGGGCGAAAGCGGCAGCGGCAAGTCCACGATTCTGAACGCGTTGCTTGGAAATCAGCCCACCATGGGCGGCAGGATTCTGGTCGATCATGCGGATATGACGGGTCAGCTTGACCGGCTGCGCAGCTCCGTCTCCGTCGCCTTTCAGGCGTCCTACCTCTTTGACCGCAGCATTGCGGACAATGTGGCCTATGCCAGCGACGCGCCGGACGGACAGCGGATCGGCGAAGCCCTGCGCGCCTCCGGGTTGGACGGGCTTGTCCGCGAACGCGGCACGGATTTCAAAGTGGGCAGCAAGGGAAAATTCCTTTCCGGCGGCGAACAGCGCCGCGTGGCGCTTTCGCGCGCCCTTTATAAAAACGCGCCGCTGTACTTACTCGACGAGCCTACGTCCGAGCTTGATCCCGAAACGAGCCGGGTCATCATTGAGCAAATTCTGCGCTTAAAGCAGTCCGCGACCGTCATCGCCGCGTCCCACGACGCAGCGCTGATCGAACAGGCCGACGTCGTCGTCACGCTTTGAGGCAGCTTGCAGGCGCGGCTGACTTTCTGACGACTGCGATTCAGGCCCTATCCCAGAGGTGAACGCAGCCGCCCGATCTACGTCGGGCGGCTGCGGTTGTGTTTTTGGCGCGATTCTGCTATCATAAAGCAAATCGGCAATCGAAGGAGATGACGCGTTATGGCGCGGGCAAGATATCAGGTTTTGGTCATTCCCTATTGCATCACGGACGGGCAGGTGCGATTCTGCGCGTTCCGAAGAAAAGATCTGGACATCTGGCAGTTCATCGCGGGCGGCGGAGAGGACGAAGACGCGTCTATCCTCGAATCCGCAAAGCGGGAGGCATTTGAAGAGGCGGGCATCCCTGTCACGTGCAGCTATTCGCCGCTCGACACCTGCTGCAGCATCCCGGCGGACTGCTTCCGGGATGCGAAAGCGCTGTGGGGCCAAGACTGCTTTGTCGTCCCCGAATACGCATTCGCAGTCAAGGTCGAAAATACGTCTCTGCAGCTGTCCCGCGAGCACACCGAGTACGAATGGGCAGCGTATGCGTGCGCCCATGCAATGCTGCAATACGACAGCAACCGGACCGCCCTGTGGGAACTGAACCGACGTTTGGAGCTGGGAGTGCTAAACTAACAGCTGCTTGCAGATGCCATGTCAGCAAGGCCGGAGCACAGGAGCACAAAACGGAGGACGTCTAAGCGTCCTCCGTCAATTTTTCTGCCTAAAACAGTTCAAAACGCACCGCTTCATAGTCTTTTACAAAGTACCGGATGTTCGTTCGGCCCTTTTGGATGATGGTGTGCCCCTCGGCTTCCAACTTCACTTTCTGTGCTTCCGTGCCGCCGGGGTATTTGGGGTTCAGCTCGCCGTTTGCTTTCAGGGTGCGCCAGTACGGCGTTTCGTCGGTGGACCGCTGGAAGCTGGCCCAGGCGCAGATGGACACAAAAATCCCCGCTGTGATCGGGTCGGTAAAATCCGCCTGATTTTGCCGCGCGAAGAATTCGCGGAGCTCCCCTACCGTGATCACCTTTCCCTCGGGGACCTGCCGCATCACACGGTCATAATCGAGCGGCGGCGCAAAATACATTCGGCTTCCGCCGTATTTCTCGATGCTCTTTTCGTCCGTGATGATCTGGATCTTCGGCATTCCCTTGCTGTCCTGCAGCATCGCGTTAAAATCTTTGCTCGCTTCATTTGCCATGCGAAACCACCTCCTTCCAGTTATTATAGCGTAGGATCGCAGGCCATGCAATGAGGCGGTTCTTTTTTTCAAGCGATTTCTGCCGTTTGATCGCGCAAAAGGCGGCTGTAATTGTTTTCTTGGTGACGGTTTGCTATAATGAAACAAATCGGGATCTACGGAGGTTCGGCATGAAAAGAGAACTTGGAATTGCACGATGTGGCCTGGCGTGCTGCCTTTGCTCGGAAAACGACCATTGCAGTGGCTGCAGCTCCAACGATTGTCCGGATAAAGATTGGTGCGAGAATCGAAAATGTTCCATTGAGAAACAGTATGCACACTGTTACGACTGTAAATCGACATGCAGGAAAGGATTGTTGTCTAAAATCAAGCCATATGGATTTACGGTATTTGTAAAAAGATACGGAGAGGCGGAGCTTTTGGACTGCCTTGCAAGGAACGAAAAAGTGGGTGTTATCTATCATCGCGAAGGGGTCAGCGGCGACTATGACGCCTTCGACGATGTGGAGCAGCTGATCCAATTTATCAGGACGGGAAAGAGATAACGTCCAGTTTATCGGGGCCGCTGTACTTTTCCTCATTCATCCCCCTTGCGTGTATTTAAAGACTCTCAAGTGCCTTTATCAATGCATCAATATCTTCTTTCGTGTTAAACTGTCCGATGCCAATTCTAATCGTACCATGATATGGCTTGTCGCCAAGGTAATCGTGGATATATGGAGCGCAGTGGTATCCTGTGCGAACGGCGATGTCATATTCATCATCCAAGATGGTGCCAACCTCGTCGGACTGATACCCTTCTACTACAAAAGAAATGATTCCAAGGGTTTTATCAGTATCAAACGCGCCCATAAGATTGACCGACGGAACATTGCTCAACGCCTTGAGCAAATACTCGGTCAATTCACGAACTGTTTCTCTATGTTTATCAATGTCCAAGCCTTTCAAGGAAGCATTCAGGCCTGCTATCGCTACAACATTTGTGCTGGAAGCCTCATAGCGCTCAGGGGCCTCTTCTGGCATGTCCAAAGTCAAAGATGCACTTCCGGTTCCACCTGTCAACACTTTTTTCAGAGTGATGCCGTGCTTGATTAGGAATCCTCCGATACCGAAAGGCCCCATTAAAGTCTTATGTCCAGCAAAACAGAGAATATCGGCATTTAGAACTGGCATATTCAGATCGATCAATCCGGCTGCCTGCGCTGCGTCGAGAACGGTAATCGCTCCGTACTCTTTCGCCATCAAAAACAACTCTGCCACAGGCAGAACATATCCAGTGACATTGCTGAGCGCATTCAGGATCACGACAGAAGGCGCGTTCATGCTGAACTGGTACTTTGCCTTCTCCAAATCAAGCTGCAGATCATCAGTCAGGGGAATCATCTCAACACTTGCTCCGGAATGTACTGACAACTGATGGACTGTACGGGCAACTGCGTTGTGCTCGTAGGGCGAAACATAGATAACGGAATTTCTGGTCAGATCCAGTCCATTGAGAACCTGATTCAGCGCATGGGTTACAGATGGAGTGAAGACCACATCCGCATATCCAGTCGCATGCAAGAGAGAACGGAGCCGTTTCTTTGTATCATCGATAACTGCCGAAGCATCTCGAGCAGCCTTGTATGAACCGCGGCCAGCGTTAAAGGACAGCTCCCTATTTGCCACTTCAAGCGCATCATAAACTCTTTCCGGCTTCGGGAACGTGGTTGCCGCGTTGTCCAAATAAATCATATTGAGGCTCCTTAGCTCATCAGTTTTTTGATGATATCCATCAGCACGCCGATCTTCTCATTGTTTTCAAGAATACCATCGTACTCTTCCATCGTATCCTCAAGAGCACTTCTGAAGAAAGTCGCCGTGGCGGAAAGTTTTTCAGCATTGAAGTCGTAGAATCTTTCCACCGAGGTGCCATCATCAGATACGAGCAGGATCTTCTGAGAAGTGCCCGCCGCAGCCTCCTTCTTGGAGAGGACTTCATCGACCGCTTCCTTGAGTTCATCCTCAAACTTGTTCTCAAACCCAGATCTCCAGTCTTCGATGAACATACCAGTCGTCTTTCTGACGATTTTACTGGAAATATCGTCTGCATCGCCGGTATCAACAGCTTGAATATACTCAATTAAGCTGCTGGCCCTTGCTGAAAAAATGCTATTTTTTGCGACCTCTGGTAAGTTATCATACCAGGTGAGCAGACTCTGCCGTAGATCGGCTTCTTCCGCAAAACCAAAAGTATTGCGGATAATTTTAATAGCTGCGTCTCGGGCAAAACGGATATGAGAATCAATTTCGTTTTTTACCATTTGCACCGCGGCAACCGTGTCTGTAGTAGCTGCGGATTTGAAGATATTGGGCAGACGTTCAAAAATAATCTCACGCGGGTTCAGATAGATATCTGTAAAGAGTTTGCGGAACGCAATGATCCGCTTGATATCCTGACCTTCATAGTCTGGATCTACGAAAGTCTTAGAGGTTTGCGGCAAAGAACGGTACCAGGACTGCATCATGCAGGAAATCCTGGCCAGTCGGTTCTTTTTATCTACCTCCCTGCAGTATTCGCTGTAATCAGAAAAGAGGTTCCCCAGCGCATGGACATATTCGGCTTTTTGCGCAGTTTCCAGCTCAATATAGAGAGAATAGTCCTTGGGATGTTTAACAATATTATTGACCGTTTCCAGATCCAGAACAACTTCCTTTTTGTTGAGATAGACGATAGGCATATCGTCTATCCGCAGTAAGCCCTCAAGAATGTAGAACGGCAAGACACCCTGTCTCATGCCATAAGGAGCATAAGTCAGTCTACTCACAATGATGTCAAAGGGTTTTTTCTGATTTACACAGCTGGCAAAGAACTGCTCCAGTTCCATCCGCACCTGCCGCATGTTCTCATCATTTTGGGTATGAACCATGACTGCACGGAAAATCGTGGATTCTGCACTTGTACCATCATTATACTTAGAGGTATCTTTTCCATTCAGCAGCTCGTCGAGGATCGTATTTCTTGCCTTTGCGACCTGGGCGGTCACTTCATGGCGATTGATCAGTTCGTTATTGATCCTGGGCGTAAAATGATAGGCTGTATCGCAAATATCACTGACCAGACGATTCAGTCCCTTAGGACCGATCGTGATCGGCCCATCCATACCATAGACATTCCTGAGGGGATAATAAGTATCCTTTACCCACTCATTCAGCGCTATAACAGACTCTTCTGCAAGCTTTTCAAGTTCCTTTTTGATGACCCGGTTGTCTTCGATAAAAATGCTATTATTATGGAGGCTGTTGACAGCCAGATAATACTTTGCTACTTCGTCGCAGGTAGCAGACGTGTTCGGCAGGCAGACGATCAGGCAAGGATCAGCGATCTGTTTCGTATGCGCCTCAACCTCGGCACGATCGATTTCCTCGGAGGGCATTATCATCACGATAACGCCATCAGGACGATTCGGCCAGGTCAGATAGGACAGATCCTTTAAATTCATGTACTGCGCATACGTCATATATGCGAAGTTGAAATAACGGGTCATGCAAAAGGTCTGGTTGTGCTTCTTCGGGAGAATATACTTTTCTTTTATGACATCAGCCAGGACTCTGCAGGGATCCGCCTTGGAAAAGTGTTTTTTCACGCAGTCAGCAATGGCCTGTTCAACATCCACGCCAACATTATTTTTGAATTCATAAGCGCCGGTGCGCGTCTTGAATTCGATCAGCTTTCTATCGCTCAGACGCACCAGAGTTGCCTGAACATCGGATTTATCCAGCCCCGTCGCAAGCGTAATAAACTTTTCAGATGCCGTGATCTCATCGGCGTTATTGACCATCCGAATGACCGCAACGCTCTTGATAACAGCGGCTTCAACAGCGGTTTTGATCTGAGAGAGCGCATAGTCAGCCTTTAGCCACTCATAGTGGATACCTGTCTGAAGTTCCTCTTTAAACAGGGGAACAAAATAGTCATAAACGCTGTCAACGCCAACAAATTTATCGCTTTCACTCTTCTCAATGCGACGTGCAAGGCTGTTAGAGTCCTTACTTGCGATATAGGTAAAAATAGTGCGCTCATTCTGAGCGATCTTTTCGCTCAGGTTCAGCAGCAGCATTGCGGCAACAGGCGTCAAGGGAAAACAGCCTTTACCCACAATTTCATTGTAGTCTCCCGGATTAAACAGTGAACGAAAAGCCTTCAGCGCATAGGTTTCTTCAATAAGATCCGTGTAGAACTGGTTGTCCTTGGCCCAGCTGTCAAATGCAGAGGTCTTTGAAATGGCATCAGAAATCAACTCGTAGTTATTCTGAGAGGAAACAACAAAATATACCTCTTTCAGGCGCCCTTCCACACCTTTGAAAGAATTTAAAATCTCTGCGGGCAGCGCAGAACCATAGGTTTTAATACTCTTATGTGCGACACAAGTGAGGTGTAATTGTTCATCTTTCGAAGCGTTACATAGCTCACACATATCCTGCAGGACCTTCATATCACCAGCAAAGCCTTCGACGGCATGGCCCTCGATATACTTGCTGAATTCGTCGAAAATGATATAAATACCTGCATAACCGTATTTCTCGCGCAGAATCCGGTTTACAGACTGATAGACGGAAATAACTTCATCGTCGATCAGCGGATTAAATACACCGCCGGAAGTCAATTCCGGATAAACAGCGCGGAAAAATTCCAGTGCTTTTTCGTCGTAAGACTCCAGTTTCTTAACAAAAGAGTCAATTTCGTTCCCGTTAAGTTTCTCTTGAAATGATTTATAGGTATCCGGAAAGTTCTGCTTCCAGTTCTGGAGCATCTTGACTGACTCAGTGTAGTAATTATCAGGAATCACATCAGCCAAGCCATCTCGAGTCAGTGCAGAGGTCAAGGCACGCATGAACGCCTGGTTCAGAGAGTTGTTGCCATTGGCATTGATAAGAACAGTCAGGAACTTCCCCTGATTTTCCATAACATCACTGATATGGACAGCGGCATCGGGGTTCACTGCAAAGATCCGTTGAACCAACTTGTTAATTGCAGACATCTGGCAGGTACGAGATAAAATGGACAGCAAAACCAACAGTAGATGGCTCTTTCCTTTGCCGTAGGGGCCAATCAAAACCGTAGCCCGATTACCGCGGAAGCTACGAACCTCGTTAATATATGAATCAAGAATATTGACAGAAGATCGCGTGGGAATGTATCCGTCAATCTTATCCTGGACATACAGATCCAGTGTAAGGTTCACAGATTTCTCAAAGCGATTATCAATTTTGACGAGTTCGAGTAGTTTCATGCGTTATGGCTTCTTTCATAGTGTTCTTCAAGGATCGCGTAAGTCGTAGGCATGTGTGCGGGGTAAACGACATCTAGACCAGCTGTTCGGTTTACACGAATATAACCCTTGTTCTGGAGTTGGTCAAGGTATTCATTGACAGACACTCGGTTCAGATAAAAGACCTTGCCTGGCATATTATCGCCGGAAACAATGTCATCGATAGGCAGGACGCCTTCTTCACGGAGCTTATCGGCAATTACATACAGGATCAGGGAAGGATCAATCGAGTCCATGGCGGGACGCCGTTTCTCAAAGGTATTCGGATCCACTTTATTTAAGAAACCCAGCACTGAGAAAGGGCTGATCCTCTTTTCTTCCGGATCAGCGGAAGCATCTCCATTTTCGGTATACATCTGCAGAATTGCAGCGCAGTCATCCTTGACGGAACGCTCTGGAGGAGTTGTGTCACCAGTAATATTGATAATGTTTTCTGTCATCATATTGATGAGTTCGTCCCTCTTGAATGAAGTCACATCAATATTGTTGAAGAAAATATTCCATGAAGTCGCAAGTTTAAAGTTTCTAGAGATGTTTGCATGGATCACCCAGAGCGAAAAGATGTCTTCAAAATATGGGTCTTTCTGAAAAATGAGATCACCATATTCCGTCAGCGTAACCCCATCATGTGGGTGTTCCTTCGTGAGCCCGGCAGTACGCAGCCAGTAGCGGATGGACTTTGCCATATTTGTGCCAACTCCAAGCGCATCTGCACCGCTGCTTTCGGAAAACACTCTAGGGTTCTCATGCACAGCATTCAAGCCTTTTGTAAGCCATCCTTCCCGAAGCGTAAATGATTCATGCCCTTTAAGCCTGTAATCTTTCTTGTCCATGCGGTTTTTCCTTTAACTTCGTTTTATCGTCATGACTTTCCGCATATAGCATCCACCATCATAGTGCCCGATACAGGAGCCGCAACGCACACACTTATGATCGGCAATCTTATATGAGAGAAGTCCAGTATGGTCGGTCTGTATATTGATCGCGCCCTTAGCACAAGCACTTTCACAACCAAGGCAACCTATACACATTTGGTATTTCGTAATTTGACACTTCACTTTATCCTCAACGGCTTTGATGCTCTTACAACGCCCGGCCTTTTTATTGAGAATACTGACTTTCAATGTATTACTTCCAATTTTGCCTTGAAGTTTCAAAAGCAGGGTGCCATCCTTATCAAGAACATACACTTCACCAAGTCGAGCATTGCCAAGATCATAATTGATATAGCCGAAGGGCTTGAACAGTTCATAGAGTTCTTCTGTGATCGGCTTTTGCAGTTCGAAGTTCAAGGTGTTTTCCTGCAAAGCGCAGGGCTCAAAGGTGATCACAGAATTTTGAGCATACTCCAAGCCATTACCTCCCTGACGGGCTTTCCAGTTTCCATCATCAACATAGACTTCTGGATCTGGCTTTCCTATCTTTTTTGCAAAGTCGATCAGAAGATCGCGGAAATGCTCATATTGCTCCGGCATATATATTCGGGACATAAATTCAGACCATGCACTATTATTTGGACAGCACCAGCAGCCGACGCGAGTGTATCCCAGACGATATGCCATATTGAAATCAATACCTGTAGTCAAAAGATACAACCAAATATCAAAATCCAACCAATCAATGATTGGCGAAACGGTCTTTTGAATCGCAATTTTAGGGCTATCGGACTCTCTGTCATATTTGCTTCGAGAGGCCGATTCACTTCTGCGGATGCCAAAGAATGTGAGGATCCGCTTCTTTCCTCGGAATAGAGATGTGATTTTTCTCTGAATAGCACCAGTCTTGAAGATGGTGCAGCACCAGCGCATCACACGACTCGGAGGGCCTAGCTGTTCGCACAGCTCTTCAAAATTCTTGTCCTTGTTTTGAGAAGTCAAGACTGGGGTCTTGGGATAAGCCTTCCGAAATCGGGCAACATACGCTTCGGTTTCAGGAAATTCCAGCGTAGTATCGCCATAAATATGCAGGATCTCCTCCGTGCAGAGGGCGCGCATAACAAGATTGGAAACGACTGTACTGTCTTTGCCACCACTAAACGAGACATACATCTCTGTCGTGTCATAGCTCTCGGCCATTTTACGGATAAATCGGGTTGCCTCATCAGTGATACTTTCGTAACGCTTTCTGTTAGCAAGCAAGAATTTCTCAATGACTGCCTCGAATGCGGCATTCTTGTTCTGCACTTCGTATAGCTTCAATTGCGCTCTGACATAATCCGCATCAACATATTTTGTCTGACTGGCTGTAAAGGAGACCTTCTCACCATCTGCGTAATAATAATTTCCTGATGTATTCCAGACCGAAGCGTTCTTATATTTAAGCGGACAACCCAGCATGATCTCCAGCAGAAGCCTTTCCTGCGGAAACACAGGGCGAATATCTGATCCAATTCGTTTCCCCTTAGAGCCGCAAAGAGGGCAATGCTCATCGAAAGTGGGAACATTGCAGCACTTGCACCAATATATCGTGGAATTGGCGATCTCTGTTCTCTCTCCACAGTGCGGACATTCCGATAGTTCAGTTGTGATATTGCAGTTTTTACATATGTATTTTATCATTTTAGCCTCGCACTATTGTATGAAGAGAATATCAAACAGCCTCTTATTCGGCAGGTTTTTTCTTCTTGAAAATCGAAACACCTATATAGAATATATTATCATGTTGAAAAGCAAACCGCAATATGCTATCGTGCAAGCTTTCATAAGTACGTGATCTAAATTCTATTGAGAAGTTGAATGCAGTCGCCCGGAGTTTCGGGCGGCTGCGTTTGTGTTTTGGGGACGGGTTTGCTATAATGTAGGCAACAAAAGATACTAGGAGTGTACAGACATGACTTTTATATGCTACCCCAAATGCACCACTTGTCAGAAGGCGAGAAAGTGGCTGGATGAAAGCCAAATCGACTATGATCTTCGCGACATCAAACTGGAGAACCCCACTTATGCCGAACTGTCCGCATGGTATCAGCGCAGCGGGCTGCCGCTGAAGCAGTTCTTCAACACCAGTGGTTTACTCTATAAATCAATGGAACTGAAAGACAAGCTGCCCAATATCAGCGAAGATGAAATGCTGAGGCTTCTCGCCGCAGACGGGATGCTCGTCAGACGTCCGCTTCTGGTGGGTGATGACTTTGTCTTTGTCGGTTTTAAGGAAACAGAGTGGGCGGAGCACCTGAAAAACAAATAAGAGAAGCGTTGAGACGGAGGACGGTTAATCGTCCTCCGTCAATTTTTTATGCCTGCCGCGTCCAGAGCATCTGAATCTCCGCTTCGTTCGTATCCCCGTCGATGCCTTCCGACTGCACAACGAATTGCTCACGCCGGTAAAACGCAAGCGCCCGCTCGTTTTTCTGATAGACGCTCAGCGTCAAGCACGGTTTGCGCGACTTCGCATACTCTAGCAGTGCTTTGCCAATGCCCTTGGAACGCGCAGCTTTTGCAACGAAAATCCCCTCAATGTGGTTCTCCGTTAGACCGATGAAGCCGTCGATTTGCCGGGTATCTTTGTCTTCGTGAACGTAGAGTTCCGCCTGCGGGAGCATATCGCGCACCGTCTCAAAATGGCCCGTCCAAAAGCTCGCTGGGATAAACGGATGGGCGTCTAGGTTGCCCTCCAGCCAGATCTGCATGACCGTGCCCAGATCCTGAGTTTCGAATTTTCGTATCATGGTCTGACTTTACATCCTCTGTTTACATACACAGCCCCAAAAACACTAATGACAAGAAACAGCGCCAGCCCGATCCACAGCAGAGCGATTTCCTTGAAAACCTCGCTCGACGCAATGACCAGCCAGCACCC
>UMFP01058715.1_pt1 | contig 17837 bp, 19 predicted proteins | sample 1965031 | NCBI WGS metagenome assembly UMFP01 (sample SAMEA4836048, study PRJEB28245) | human gut metagenome | biome: gut microbiome; material: fecal sample | place: Denmark | collected 2008
ATGGGAGCACTTCATACTGTCAAAAATGTTATTGCCCCTGGAGGGACATTTGATATTCTTCTTCACCGTATCCACTGAATAATCAGACATATTAAAGGGCTTATCCGGATGCTTCTTCATATGCTCGTTGTAGGCGATCTGCTGCAAGCCCACCAGCCGATATTCCTCGCTCCGGAAAGGGCACTTGGGCGCACAGCAGGAATTAATTAACAGCTCGCACTTTTCCTTGTGGGGCAGCTGCTCCAGAATATCAAAGTGATTGTTCAGATCATAATCCAGCACCACCACATGGTAGTCCTTCTCCAACTCCTGGCGCACCAGCTCCGGATCCGTCAGTCGCTTACAGGTGGAACTGGTGATCTTATATTTCGGATACTTTTCCCGAATGTAAGCCTCCAGCAAGGGGGACGCCACAATTACCTCATTGAGTCCATTATTGGCAAGGCGCATGATCATATTGCAGTATTCGTCCTTCAGATGTTCCTCCTTCAGCACAGGGTTCGTGAAGGTGAACCGCAGTGGCATGCCCAGGTCGTTGAATGCCGCCAGAATATTGCGAATGGTAGCCTCGTCACAGCTGTACCCACCGATGGTTCGGCCGCCGTTCCACACTGCTGGAGAGAATGCATCGTAAAAAGAGGCAATCTCCGCTTCTTCCCGGAAAAACTGCGGCATATTCCGATACATATTGAGGAACACCAGATTGAACTGTGCATTGATCGTAAATCCAGGCATATGGAATCTTGCTTTTTTCTGCTCCATGATGAACGTCCCTTCCTGTGTAAAAATGATAATCATCTGTTTTTATTTTAGCACAGGCCAATTGAAAAGTCAACCGGATGCATCTGTGGAACGAATATTACTTCCTGCTCCATTTCAGCAGAAATGCAGAATTTGTGATGACCAGCACAGACCCGGCATTATGCACCAGCGCCCCCACCACCGGATTCAGCGTACCAATCACAGCAAGAGTAATGGCAAGGAAGTTCAGCGTCATGGAAAAGGTCATATTCAGCTTGATGGTTTGCATCATCCGCTTGGACAGAGCGATCAAATGCGGAAGCTCCCGGATCTCATCGTCAACCAGTACGATATCCGCTGCATCCACAGCAATATCGCTGCCCACGCCTCCCATGGCAATGCCTACATCTGCCGCCTTCAGAGCCGGGGCATCGTTGATCCCGTCCCTGATCATGCAGACCTGCCGGTGCTCCTGCTGGCATGCCAATTGTCCTCCGGCAGACAATTGGCATGCACCTCCTGTATATGCAGCTGCTGCGCAATGGCAGCGGCGGCTGTTTCACGGTCTCCGGTCAGAAGAACCGGCTCTGCCCCCAGATCATGCAGGCATCGGATCATCGGAGCGCTCTCCTGCCGCAGAGTATCCGACAAAGCCAGAAAGCCGGCAGGCACCCCGTCCACTGCCACATAAATCACCGTACAGCCCCGGGACAAAAAATACTCCGTCTCCTGAATGATTTCAGCATCCGGTAATACTCCCTGCTCCCGCAGCAGCTCCAGATTTCCTGCGAGGATGTGCTTTTCATCCACAACGGCACTCACGCCACGCCCGGGAATCATCTGAAATGCCTCAGCATTCGGCAAGTCACCATGCTTCTCCCGGAAGCAAGCAACCACAGCTTTACCCAGCGGATGCTCTGAAAATTGCTCCGCTGCACCGCAAAGGCGGTACAGGTCTGTGTCCGACAGCTGGGGCAGCATGCTTTGTACCCGGACGACTCTGGGTTTTCCGCAGGTGAGAGTTCCGGTTTTGTCAAAGGTGATCCGGGATACGCCGGCAAGTCGCTCCAGGGCATCCCCCTGCCGCACAAGGAATCCGTGCTTGGTGGCATTACCGATGGCAGCCATAATGGCAGTGGGCGTAGCCAGTACCAGGGCGCAAGGGCAAAATACCACCAGGATCGTCACAGCCCGGATGATCTGACCAGTCACCAGCCAGGTCAGGGCTGCCGCAGTCAACGCAATGACCACAATCCATGTTGCCCACCGATCTGCAAGCCCCACAATTTTGGCTTTGCCGGCATCTGCGGACTGCACCAGCCGAATCATTCGCTGAATGGAGCTGTCCTCCCCCACTCTTGCCGTCCGCATCTCAAATCCGCCAAATTGGTTAACCGTACCGGAGGAGACTGCATCTCCCGGTCCCTTATCCACAGGAAGGGATTCTCCCGTCATGACCGCCTGGTTGACGGAGGTCTGCCCGGAAAGGATCACCCCATCCACCGGGATCACCTCGCCGGGCAGTACCCGCAGCAGATCCCCCACCTGCACCTATTCTGCCGGCACAATGACCTCCGTGCCGTTTTTCAGTATCCTGGCTGTCCGGGGTGTCAAATGCACCAATTTTTCAATGCCGGCTCTGGCACATGCCACAGTCAGCTCCTCCAGCAAAGCCCCCAGCTGCATGATCACTGCCACCTCTCCGGCGGCAAAGTCCTCCCCGATGCATACCGAAGCGATCAGCGCCAGGGAAACCAGCACATCTGCTTTGATGTCAAAACGTGTCACCAGTCCGATCAGCGCCTCCAGAATGATGGGCACACCGCATAGCACAATGGCGATCCATGCCATATCAAAGGGCAGAGGCTGCACCTTGAGCAGACTGCAAATGACGGCTGCGCCGGAAATCACAAGCAGAATGATATCCTTTTTGATTCCGCCTTTCTCCAGCAGTCCCTCCAGTTTTTCCAATGCATGCTTCATACACAATGCTCCTTTCTATACCTGTAGGGGTATATGTATATTATACATATGGGGGTATAGGTTATCAAGAGGACAATAAAAAATCAGCCCCACTGGACTGATTTTTTTCGGCAGCACCTACTGCATATTCGCAAAGCGCTCCACCGCTTTGGTAAAGCTTTCAATGGTCTTTTCCGCATCGCCATGCTCGATCCCGTCCCGGACGCAATGCTTGATATGCCCTTCCAGAACCACCTTTCCACAGCCGTTCAGCGCCGACTTTGCAGCATTCAGCTGTGACAGGATCTCCTCACAGGGCACATCCTCATCGATCATACGATCGATCGCCTGCACCTGTCCGATGATTTTTTTCAGTCTTCTGTGCAGGTTATCCCCATCCATACACTGTCTCATGCACACGCCTCCTTACCATTGGGGGTATATGTATTATATCCCATCCGCAGTATTCTGTCAAGACGGCCCGGATGGATCTTATCCTTTTCTCCAACCTTTCCACTGATGCAGCGTGTAAGAAAATGAAAAGAAAAGGTCAGGAGGAGTTTTCATGAACAATGCGACAAAAACGATCCCACAGATTCTGCGGGACAATATCTGCACGGTATTCAATCTGCTGAATCTGCTGATTGCAGTTTCCCTGGCTGCGGTCGGTGCGTGGAAAAACATTCTCTTTATTGCGATCATTCTCATCAACACCGTTGTGGGCATTATACAAGAGATCAAAGCCAAGCGGCAGATCGAACAGCTGACCCTGCTGGCACAACCCACTGTCACCATTCTGCAGGAGAGCACGGAACGGAACATCCGGTCGGAGGAGATCCGCAAGGGAGATCTGCTGGTACTGACTGCCGGCAGTGCCATCTGCACCGACTGCATCCTGCAAGAAGGGCAGCTGGAGGTCAACGAGTCCATTCTCACCGGGGAATCAGAGGTGGTGATCAAGCAGACTGGTGACAAGCTGCTTTCCGGCAGCAGCGTCATCGCCGGAAAGTGCCTTGCAGAAGCAATCTGCGGAACAGAGGCATGCTTTACTGCAAAAATGGTGGATCAGGTCAGAAAAACCAAAAGCGGCAGCTCCGAGCTGCTGGCATCCATGAAAAAGGTCACCCGGTTCACAAGTTTTCTCATCGTACCCCTGGGAGTGCTGCTGTTCGTACAGGCATTTTTCTTCCGGGGCGCCGCTGTGGACGCTGCGGTGGTCGCCACATCTGCCGGGCTGCTGGGCATGCTGCCGAAGGGTCTGGTTCTGCTGATCAGCATCGGGCTGGCAGTGGGCGTCATCCGGCTTTCCAAGAAGAATGTTCTGGTGCGGGAGCTGCATTTTTTGGAAAATCTCGCCCACTGTGATGTGGTTTGCCTGGACAAGACCGGCACCCTCACAGAGGGCAGCCTGATGGTGGAAAGCATCCATCCGCAAACGGACAAGGGGAGTTCAAAAAGCTGATTGCCTCCTATCTGGCTGGCACGGATGACAACAATTCCACCTTCCAGGCGCTGAAAAACTACTTTCCCGCCGGGGATGCATATAATGTCAGAAGCACTGTCCCCTTCTCCTCTGAACGCAAATGGTCCTCCGTCACCCTGGAGGACGGACGCACCCTGGTGCTGAGCGCTCCGGAAAAGCTGTGTCCGCAGATTCCCCGGGACATGGAGGAGCAGATGGCGCAGGGCAAGCGGATCCTGTTTGTAGGCCTGTGCAGCGGAACCGTCACCCCCGACCAGATCCAGCCCATGGGCACCATTGTCATTGCGGACAAACTGCGAAAGAATGCTGTCCCCACCATCCGGTATTTCTACAGGCAGGGCGCGGATGTCAAGGTGATTTCCGGCGACAATCCCCTGGCAGTCTCTGCGGTTGCCAAGCGTTCCGGCATCCGGGACGCAGAACGCTTTGTGGACGCAAGCCGGCTGACGGATGCAGAACTGGAGCATGCCGCAGAACGTTACACCGTCTTCGGCAGAGTCACGCCGGAGCAAAAACGTGTCCTGATCGCCGCCCTGCAAAGGCAGGGACATAAGGTAGCCATGACTGGTGATGGAGTCAACGATCTGCTCGCCATGCGGCAGGCGGACTGCTCCGCCGCCGTGGGGAACGGCAGCGATGCCGCCAAGCAGACGGCACAGCTTGTGTTGCTGGATTCGGACTTTGCCGTGCTGCGGGATGTGATCTCCGAAGGGCGCCGGGGCATCAACAATCTGACGAAATCCGCAGGAGTGTTCTTCATCAAAACCATTTACTCTGTCCTGCTGTGCGTTCTGTGCCTGCTGCTGAATACGGATTTCCCCTTTATCCCCATTCAGATTACCCTCATCGACGCAGTAATCGAAGCTTTCCCGGCATTCTTTATGTCCTTTGAACGGAATGACCGGAAGGTGGAAGGAACCTTCCTGGGCAGTGCGATCCGTTCCGCCCTGCCAAACAGCATCGCCATTTTTCTCTGCTGCACTGCCATTTTCCTCATTGCTCCCGGCATGGGCATGGATCGGGCACAGGCAAGCCTGCTGATGTATCTGACTGTCGGCTGTGTCAGCCTGGCAGGGGTGGTCAAGGCAAGTCTGCCGTTCAACCTGCTGCACGGCATTCTGAGCACTGCGTCCGTACTTGGATTCTTCTGCGCAGTGTTCCTGTTTGCGCCGCTGCTCCAGCTGCCCCATCTGGCAACGGGAGGCGCTATGCTTCTGCCCTTTGTTGCCATTCCCGGCATTCTGATCGCTGTGTTGCTGAAGATCCCTCGCCAGCAAAGGAAAGCTGCACTTTAAAGGAGGCATCACCATGGAAGCCATCAAGATCATTAACTATGTAATTATGGTACTGTTTTTCGCCTGCTACGCCTATCAGTTTCTCTACATACCCATTGCGCTTCTGAAAAAGAAAAAGCCCCTGCCGAAGGGGAAACGGCACCGCTTTGGGGTTCTGATCGCTGCAAGAAATGAGGAATCCGTCCTCGGGGATCTCCTGGACAGCCTGAACACACAGACTTATCCTGCGGAACTGATCGATATTTATGTGGTCGCCGACAACTGCACGGATCGCACCGCCGCAGTGGCAAACGCCCACGGAGCCGCCGTTTTTGAGCGGTTCGACCAGACGCACACAGGCAAGGGCTATGCTCTGGATTTTCTGCTGCGAAAGATACGCAAAAAATATGATGCCTACCTGGTGTTCGATGCGGACAACCTGGTAGCTCCTGATTACATCCAGGAAATCAACAAGACTTTTTCCACCGGGTATGATATTGTGACCAGTTACCGAAACACTAAAAATTACGGAGACAACTGGATCAGTGCCGGGTATGGGCTGTGGTTTCTGCGGGAAGCCCAGTATCTGAACCGTCCCCGTGCTTCCATCGGCGCAAGCTGCGGTGTATCCGGAACCGGATTTCTCTTTTCTGCCCGGATTCTTCAGAAATGCGGCGGCTGGCACTTTTTCTCCCTGACTGAGGACATTGAATTTACCGCCCACAACATCGTAAACGGCGAAAAAATCGGCTATTGCCCCAGTGCCGTCTTTTATGATGAGCAGCCCACCGGCTTCCGGCAGTCCATCCGGCAGAGAACCCGGTGGGTACAGGGATATTTACAGGTGCTGCACCGGTACGGCGGCAAGGTGATCAAGGGCAGTTTCCAGGGGAACTTCTCCTGTTTTGATATGCTGATGAACATTGCGCCGGCGGCGATTCTCGCCTGGGTCAGCATTCTGATTAATCTGACCTCCGCTGTGCTGTGCATGGTCAACGGAATGGACGTTATGACCGTTCTGCTCTCCATCACCCAGAGTCTTGTCAATCTGTGCTGCACGATGTTTGCGCTGGGACTCCTCACCACCATCACGGAATGGAAGCAGATCAATTGCAGTCCCCACAGAAAGCTCCTGTTCACCCTTACCTTCCCGGTATTTATGCTGACCTATCTGCCGGTCACTGTGGCTGCGCTGACATGCAAACCGGACTGGAAACCCATCGCCCACAGCAGACATATATCCATGGGAGAGCTGGCAGACAGCCGGACAGAAAGGAGCGCTTGAATGCAAACGAAAGATCATAGACTGCTGGGCAGCTTTCTGCTCCGACAGCAGGACATTTTCCCTGGATCCCATGCGCAAAAGCCTGTTTCTGCTGGGCTGTGTGGAGCCGGATCTGAATCCGGTCACCTATACAAGAGGTTCCCTGCACCATCGGTTTCTGCATGGACACAACGCGGAAAACGCCGGCAAGCACCTTGCCCGGCTGACGCAAAAGCTGCATAAAAGCGGTGTGCAGTCGCCGCTGCAATGGTTCCGGTTCGGTGCCGCCCTCCATTATCTGGCGGACAGCTTTACCTTTGTTCACAACAGAATCTTTTCCGGCAATCTGAAGCAGCACCGCAGCTATGAGCATCGGCTCCACCGGGTATTTACCCGATATCTGCAAGCGTACACACCGAACCGTACAGACGCCATATTCCCGGCAGGGACCCGGGAGCTGTCCCGATTCCACCGGCGGTATCTGTCCGAAGTCCCTTCCTGTCAAACGGATTGCCGCTATATCACAGAAGCATGCTTCAGCCTGTGCAGAAGTCTCCGCATACAGGTTGTTTCGTCTGCCCCGATCATGCCAAAGCGCACACAGAGCGCATGGGGATAAACCCAGAAAGGAACCATTATGCTGCAACTGATTCAAGAACTGGACTGGACGATCCTCCACGGGATCCGGGATACCCTGCAATGCGGCCCGCTGGACGTGCTGATGCCAAAGATCACAATGCTTGGAGATGGCGGAGCTGTCTGGCTTGCCGCATCCTTCGGACTGATGCTCTCAAAGAAATACCGGAAGTACGGATGCATGATGCTGGGAGCACTGGCAGCCGGTGTCCTGGTAGGCAATGTGTGCCTGAAGCTTCTGGTGACAAGACCCCGCCCCTGCTGGCAGGAGGAGGTCAGCCTGCTGATCCGGAATCCGGCGGATTACTCCTTCCCTTCCGGGCATACCCTTTGCTCCGTGATCGGTGCGTATATGCTGACCGCAGCAAACCGAAAATTCGGTCTGGCAGCCATCCCCCTGGCGGCACTCATCGCCTTTTCACGGCTGTATCTGTATGTGCATTTCCCGTCGGATGTACTGGCTTCCCTGAGCATCGGCATGCTGATCGGCAAGCTGACCACCACTGCTGCCGACTCCATGTCACGGCGTACCCGGCAGGCATAAAACGCAGCCCCTCACGAATCCTGTGAGGGGCTGTTTTCTGTCAGAGATCCATGATCCCCTGCTTCATTTCCTTGACGTATGCGCCCACTACCGGGGCAGCCTGTGTGCCGTGCTGCTGAAGCAGCTTGATGATCGCTGATCCGACAATGACCCCGTCTGCAAGCTCCGCCATCTGTCTTGCCTGCGCCGGAGTGGATATGCCGAAGCCGATGGCGCAGGGTACATCTGTATTTTCCCGCACCACCTGTATGATGGATGCCAGATCCGTTGTGATCTCACTGCGTGTACCCGTCACGCCAAGACTGGATACAATGTACAGAAAGCCCTCCGCCTCCCTGGCGATCATAGCGATCCGCTGGTGAGAGGTGGGAGCGATCAGAGAGATCAGATCCACCCCATACTTCCGGCTTACGGACTGGAATTCATCCTTTTCCTCAAAGGGCAGATCCGGCAGAATGATGCCGTCAATCCCCACCTTTGCGCAGTTGGCAAAAAAGGCGTCCGCCCCGTAGGAAAACACCACGTTGGCGTAGGTCATGAATACCAAAGGGATGGTCACATCCTGCCGCAGGTTCTCCACCAGTGCAAATGCACGATCCGTGGTCATGCCCCCTGCCAGCGCACGAATGTTTGCCCCCTGGATCACCGGGCCCTCTGCGGTGGGATCGGAAAAGGGGATGCCCAGTTCCACCAGATCCGCCCCATTCCGTACAGCCTCTCGGACAACCGCTGCTGTGGTTTCCAGATCCGGATCCCCACAGGTAATAAAGGGAATGAACGCCTTTCCCTTTTCAAATGCCGCTCTGATCTTAGTCATACAGATCCTCCCCTCTGTATCTGGCAATGGCTGCACAATCCTTGTCCCCACGACCGGAGACAGTAATTACAATGATCTGATCCCGGCGCATGGTGGGAGCCAGCTTCATGGCATAGGCAACCGCATGGGCGGATTCAATGGCAGGAATGATACCCTCCGTCCTGGATAAATACTCAAAGGCTTCTACCGCTTCTTCATCCGTCACCGGCACATATTCCGCTCTGCCAATGTCATGCAGATACGCATGCTCCGGCCCGACGCCCGGGTAATCCAGCCCGGCGGAAATGGAATACACCGGGGCAATCTGACCGTACTGATCCTGACAGAAGTAGGATTTCATCCCATGGAAAATGCCAAGCTTGCCGGTGTTGATCGTTGCAGCGGTTTCAAAGGTATCGATGCCCCTGCCTGCCGCTTCACAGCCAATGAGCCGCACGGTGGGATCGTCAATGAAATGATAAAAGCTGCCCATGGCATTGGAACCGCCGCCTACACAGGCAATCACTGCATCCGGCAGCCTGCCCTCTTTCTCCAGGAGCTGCGCTTTGGTCTCCCGGGAGATGACCGCCTGGAAATCCCGGACAATGGTAGGAAAAGGATGAGGTCCCATAACGGAACCCAGACAGTAATGGGTGTCATCGATCCGGGATGTCCATTCCCGCATGGCCTCGGAGACCGCATCCTTCAGCGTCGCCGTGCCGCTGGTCACCGGCACCACCTGTGCCCCCAGCAACTTCATTCTATACACATTCAGCGCCTGCCGCCGGGTATCCTCCTCCCCCATGAATACCACGCACTCCATGTTCATCAGGGCAGCAGCTGTAGCAGTTGCCACACCATGCTGTCCGGCACCGGTCTCGGCGATGAGCCGGGTCTTTCCCATCTTCTTTGCCAGCAGAGCCTGCCCCAGCACATTGTTGATCTTGTGGGAGCCGGTATGGTTCAGATCCTCCCGCTTCAAATAGATCTTTGCGCCACCCAGGGCATTGGTCAGCTGCCCTGCATAGTACAGCCGGGAGGGACGGTTTGCATACTCATTCAGCAGCTCCGTCAGTTCCCGGTTGAATGCGGGGTCATCCTTGTAATGCAGATATGCCTGCTCCAGTTCTATGGCAGCGTTCATCAGGGTCTCCGGAATGTACTGTCCGCCGTGAACGCCGAATCTTCCCTTTTTCATATACTCATTCCTTTCGGACAGCTCCTACAAAGGCTGTCATTTTTTGTTCATCCTTCACCCCGTCTGTTTCCAGAGCGGAGCTTACATCCACCCCAAAGGGATGCAGCCTGCGGATCGCCTGTGCCACCGTTTCCACAGTCAGTCCCCCTGCAAGAAAGTAGGGCCTTGTAATGCCCTCCAGCAGCCCATGGTCAAATGCTCTGCCGGTGCCGCCTCCGGAATCCAGCAGAATCAGATCCGCCGGAGATCGGTTGGCACGGCGGATATCCGCCAACGTCCGGATGCAGAACGCCTGGATCACCGGACAGTTGGTCAGCTGCCGCAAACGGGCAATGTACGCTGCATCCTCATGGCCGTGCAGCTGTACTGCCCGGATGGTGCCGGCATGCACCAGAGCAGCAATCCGTTCCGGCGCTTCATCCACAAACACGCCCACCGGGGTGATCCGGCTGTCCAGCTGTGCTGCAAGGACTGCCGCCTGCTCCGGGGACAGATACCGGCTGCTTTTTTGCGCAAACACAAAGCCGATGTACTCCGGCAGCAGGGCGTTGGCGTATGCAATATCACAGGGTCGGGTCAGACCGCACAGCTTGATCCGGGTCATGCGCCACGCAGCTCAGAAAGCCGGGCTTTCTTGTCCGGAGCACGCATCAGCGCTTCCCCGATCAGTACTGCATCCGCTCCCGTCTGCCGGAACTTTTCCACATCCGCCGCTGACTGCACACCGCTTTCCGATACAAACAGAACCTCCTTGGGCACCAGCTTCCGCAACGCGCAGCTATTGTCCATATGCACGGAAAAATCCTTCAGATTCCGGTTGTTGACCCCGATGATCCTTGCCCCGGCGGTCAGCCCCATGGAGATCTCCGCTGCATCGTGGGCTTCCACCAGTGCGGACAGTCCCAGTTCATCACAAAGCTGAATATACGTCCGAAGCTGCTCCGGGGACAGGATGCTGCAAATCAGCAGCACCGCCTGTGCCCCTAACAGCTTTGCCTCATAGATCTGATAGTCGCTGACGGTGAAATCCTTTCGCAGACAGGGAATGGACACAGCGGCAGCGATTTCTTGCAGATAGGCATCCGACCCCAGGAACCATTTCGGCTCCGTCAGCACAGAAATGCAGTCCGCTCCTGCATCTTCATACGCTCTGGCAATGTCCAGATAGGGAAACGCCTCTGCAAGGATCCCCTTGGACGGGAATGCCTTTTTGCATTCGCAGATAAAGGAAATACCCGGCGTTTGGAGGGCATGCTCAAAGGCAAACCTCCCCTTTGGCAGAGCCAGCGCCTGACGCCTGAGCTCCCTAAGGGACAGCCGCTGCTGTGCGGCGGAAACACGCTCTGCTGCATGCTGCGCCAACTGATCCAGGATCGTCATACTACACACCTCACTGATTGGATGCGACGATCAGCTTGTCCAGCAATGCCGCCGCCTTGCCGCTGTCAATGGTTTCTGCTGCAAGCCGGATCCCATCCACCATGGAATCCGCCAGCTCCCCGATGTACAGGGCAGACCCTGCGTTCATCAGCACCGCATTCCGCCGATGCCCCTGCTCCCCTGCCAGAATGGCACGAGTGATGGCTGCATTCTCCGCCGGCGTGCCTCCCTGCAGATCCTGCCGGGTACACCGGGCAAAACCGAACTGCTCCGGGGTGATCTCATAGTTCTTGAACCAGCCGTCCCGGAACTCGGAAACCGTGGTTGGGGCACACAGGGAGATCTCGTCCAGCTTGTCCTGTCCGTATACCACCATGCCCTTTTCCACTCCCAGCTTCATCAGCACCTGCGCCAGGGGATTCACCAGAGAGGCATCATATACCCCCAGCAGCTGCCGCTTGGGGCTTGCAGGATTGGTCAGAGGGCCGAGAATGTTGAATATGGTGCGGATGCCCAGTTCCTTACGGATGCCCCCCACATACTTCATGGAGGTGTGGTATTTCTGGGCAAAGAAGAAGCAGAAATTCACCTGCTCCAGCAGCTTCAGACAGGTTTCCGGCTCCAGGTTGATGTTGACCCCCAGCGCCTCCAGGCAATCCGCCGTGCCGCAGTCAGAGGATGCAGCCCGGTTGCCGTGCTTTGCGATCTTCTGCCCGGCAGCAGCGCATACCAAAGCGGCAGTGGTGGAAATATTGAAGCTGTGGGCGCCATCGCCGCCGGTGCCTACGATTTCCGTCAGATCCAGGTTATGATGCAGCCGGGTCGCCTTGTCCCGCATAGCCGCCGCACAGCCGGTGATCTCCTCAATGGTCTCCGCCTTGGTGCTCTTGGTGGACAGGGCGGCAAGAAAGGCTTCATTCTGGGTGGGGGAGGTTTCCCCTCCCATGATCTCACTGATGACTGCATACGCCTCGTCATAAGTCAGATCCTGCTTGTCCACGATTTTTACAATAGCTTCCTTAATCATGATCGTTTCCTCCCTGAATAAAGTTTTTCAGCATCTGTTTGCCGTCCGGGGTCATGATGGACTCCGGATGAAACTGCACCCCGTAAATGGGGTATTCCCTGTGCCGGATTCCCATGATCTCCCCGTCCGCCGTCAGTGCTGTGACCGTCAGGCAATCCGGCAGGCTGTCCGGATCCACCGCCAGAGAATGGTACCGTGCCACCGGTGCGGTTTGCGGCAAACCCCGGAACAGAGGACAATCCCCCAGAAACTGCACCATGGACTGCTTTCCGTGCATCAGCTGCTTTGCGTAGGTGATCCTGGCTCCGTATGCGGCACAGATTGCCTGATGCCCCAGGCACACCCCCAAGGTGGGGATGCGCCGGGACAATGTTCCGGTTGCCTCCACAATGACCCCGGCATCCTCCGGCCGCCCGGGACCAGGGGAAAGAATGATCCGATCCGGTGACAGCTCCCGGATCTGGTCAACGGTCAGCGCATCATTCCGGATCACCCGGATGTCCAGCTCCAATTCTCCCACCAGCTGAAACAGGTTATAGGAAAAGCTGTCGTAATTGTCGATCAGAAGTATCATACATCCGCCTCCTCTGCCGCTTTCAAGGCATTGACCACTGCCGCCGCCTTATTGATGCATTCCTGGTATTCCTTTTCCGGCACGGAATCTGCTACGATGCCTGCGCCGCTGCGGATAAACACCTTGCCGTTTTTCTTGTATGCGATCCGGATGGCAATGCAGGTATCCAGATTCCCGGTAAAATCGATATACCCGATGGCGCCTCCGTAAATGCCCCACTTATTCTGTTCCAGTCTGGCAATCAGCTGACATGCCCGGATCTTAGGCGCCCCTGACAGGGTGCCTGCGGGTAAAACGGCGCTGACTGCATCCAGTGCGTCGCAGTCCTGCCGGATCTGCCCCCGGATGGTAGAGCCGATGTGCATCACATGGGAGTATCGCTCGATGCTGTGCAGTTTTTCCACCTGCACAGTGCCGAATTGGCTGATCTTCCCCAGGTCATTCCGTCCCAGATCCACCAGCATGTTGTGCTCCGCCAGTTCCTTATCATCCGCCAGCAGCTCCGCCTCCAGCGCCTTGTCTTCCCCTTCGGTCTTTCCCCAGGGACGGGTTCCTGCCAGGGGGAAGGTGTGCAGCACCCCATCCTCCAGCTTCACCAATGTTTCCGGAGAAGCACCGGCGATCTCCACGTCCATGCCGGAAAAGTAAAACATATAGGGGGAGGGATTCAACGTCCGCAGGATACGGTAGGTGTTCAGCAAGCTGCCTGTATAAGGAGCAGCCAGCCGATTGGACAGAACAATCTGAAAAATATCCCCCTCCCGGATGTGATGCTTTGCCTGCTCCACCATGTCACAGTAGCTTTCCCGGTCAAACAGGGGCGTAAAGTCTCCCAGCAGATGCCCGGGCTGTTCCTGCTTGGGGATGCCGGTTTTCAGCAGCGCCGCCATGCTCTCCAGTTCCATCACTGCCTTGTTGTACCCGGTTTCCGGATCCTCCAAAGACATATTGGCAATGAGGATGATCTTCTGCCGGAAGTGGTCAAAGGCGATCACCTTATCGAACAGCATCAGATCCACGTCCTTGAAATTCTCCGTGTCCCGGGTCTCCAGATCCACGGACGGCTCTGCATACTTCAAAAAGTCGTAGGAGAAGTATCCCACCAATCCGCCGGTAAAGGGCGGCAGCTCCGGCAGTCGGGGGCTTTTATACTCTGCAAGGATCTGTCGCAGCTGCTGTGCCGGATGCTCCGTTTTGATCCGCACATCTCCGATCTTCATGTCCCTGCCTGAACAGGTAATGTCCAGCTTCGGATCAAACCCCAGAAAGGTGTATCTCCCCCACTTCTCCCGCTCTGCCACCGACTCCAGCAGATAGCAATGGGTGGATACCTGCTTGAGCCTGCGCAGGGCCTCAATGGGCGTACACAGATCTGCCAGCAGTTCACAGCTGACCGGCAGGATCTTATATGCGCCGCTTTCCGCATAGGCTTTGATGGTTTCCAGGCTTGGTGAATACTTCATATGGCACCTCCGACAAACAAAAAACGCTTCCCCGATCCTGTCGAAGAAGCGTTTGTGCAGCAAAAAAGCCCCTGACAGAATCCAACGATCTGTCAAGGACGAATACTTTTCTATCCGCGGTGCCACCTTGATTCACGGCATATGCCGTGCGCTTAGCAGGATACCAACATATCCCCGGCAACTGACGTATGCCCACACGTCGCAGAATACTCAACACAGAAATGCTGTATTTTTGACTGCGCCCTCAGCGGTCCATTTGATAATCTGGGGTTTGCCCGGCTTCCACCTGCCCGGACTCTCTGTGAGATCATGATTACCGTTATCTCCGCTTCAACGGTTTGCAACCTATTCAATTTGCTACAGTATAGCACAGCGCCTGTGCTTGTCAAGAGGTTTTTTCAAACTTCCGTCTGCCATACAAATGCCGCCCAGTGTCTATTGTCATTTTCTCCGGAACATGCTATACTGTAAGATGAACCGATAACGCATGCTACCTGCGTGCAGAAAGGGACATCTTATGAGAAAACTGGAAATTTCCATGCTGAATCAGCAAATGCATACAGACCCGATCTATGCCATTGCCGAATCCGAGCAGCGCTACACCCAGCAGCTGACCCGGATCGCTCTGGATATTCTGAAGCACCGGAAGGAAAAGCCCATTTTGCTGCTGTCCGGTCCATCCGGCTCCGGCAAAACCACCTCCGCCCTGCGGATCGAACAGCTACTGGAGGGCTGGGGATGCGCTGCTATGGTACTGTCCATGGACAATTACTACCTGCCGGAATCCCAGACTCCTCAAGCACTGAACGAGCACGGAGTCGTCGACTACGAATCCCCCTACCGGCTGGATATCCCCCTGCTGAATGAACATCTGGAAAGGCTCTCCCGGTGTGAGCCCATCCAGCTGCCGGTATTCAATTTTGCAAAGCAGTGCCGGGAACCTGGCAAGACCATTCAGCGCAGACCCAATGAACTGGTGATCCTGGAAGGGATCCATGCGCTGAATCCGCAGGTCACCGGCAATGCAGGCGCCTTTGCCTCCTGCATTTATGTCAGCGTCCGCACACGGCTCCAGGCAGAAGATGGCGCTCTGCTGCATCCCTCCAAGATCCGGCTCATGCGCCGTCTGATACGGGATCGGTTTTTCCGGGGCAGGGAGCCGGTGGACACCTTCCGGCTGTTTGAAAGCGTCAGCCGGGGGGAGCATCAGTACATCATGCCCTTTAAGCATCGGGCAGCCTATCAGATCGACACCTTTATCGATTACGAGCCAAGCGTATACCGTTCCATCCTCCTGCCGGATCTGCTAAATATCGCAGACACCTACCCGGACTACGCCCAGTATGCGGACATTGCCGCATTTCTCCAGGCGCTGGAGCCGATGCCCCAGGATCTGGTGCCGGGGATCTCCCTGGTGCGGGAGTTCATCGGCGGCAGTACCTTCCACTATTGATAGCTATAGCCCTATAGGAACCATTACAACCTACAGACCATAATATATTCTTCCTCATTTTCATCAACAATTTGAAACCCCACTTTTTTATACATCCTCACTGCATAATTTTGTTTTTGAACGGCTAACGAGGATTGTTTATAACCGCAGTCTCTCAATTCATGCAACATCGTTTTCATTAGTTCTGTGCCAATCCCATAATTACGATACTCTTTCAAAAGAGAGATTGCAAAGGATGGAGTTTCATCATCTATATGCCCGTAATCATCCATAATACGAACCCATACAGCTCCGACTACAATCCCATTCGATTCCGCAACAAAGGCAATATCACCTGCTCTGCTTCCAAAGCCATCAACATACACACGCAATTCCGGCTGGTTGATTATTTCTCTGGGCGGAGCTTCTACTCCTTCCGGAATAAAAATTGCCTCATATAAAAAAGTATCCAACACTTTGGTTTCTTCCTGCTTTATTTTTCTGATTATGTATTCCACAAAACCCTCCCGTTTCAGATCAACGCTTTTCTTAAGACATACAACAATCGCCCGGAACGCAGCTCCGTCCCGGGTGATTTTTTAGGCAGAATCTCGCAAGATTTGCGGGATGTTGTCCTAACTATGAGGCTCCTCTTTGTCTGAGGATGCCTGCCTGCTCCGGCGTTTGTTCCGAATCGCCTCCCGGATCAGAACAAAGGGCAGCATCCATATGCCGTAATCCAGCAGGCATACTACCGAAAGCCACCGGATCGGCGAAAGAAAAAATGCAAGAAACAGCAGAATACCGCCGATTAGAGGAAATCCGGAGATAAATCTGCCTGTTTTTTTGCTTTGGAACATGGCAATATAGTTCATCGCCACAAAGAACATGCCGATGGTGCCGATGCAGATACACCAGATCCAGTCTCCCATATGTACCCCCATGCAAAAGGGCAGCATCTTAACGGTGCCGCCCTTTTCTCTTACTTCTGCTTTCTTGTCATGGCTGCCTTGGTAACAGCCACAATATTGGATGCGCACAAGCCGAATTTCTTCAGCAGCTCCACTGCCGGGCCGCTGTATCCGAACTCGTCGTTGACACCGATCCGTACCACCGGTACCGGACAGCAGCCGGTGACTGCCTCTGCCACCGCAGAGCCAAGACCGCCGATGATGCTGTGCTCCTCCACGGTTACCAGCAGACCGGTCTGCTGTGCCGCCTTGCAGATCAACTCCGTATCCAGAGGCTTGATGGTGTGAATGTTGATGACCCCTGCGTCAATTCCTTCATTTTCCAAGGTCGAAGCAGCCTCCAGTGCTTCGGAAACCATCAGTCCCGTGGCAATAATGGTCACGTCCTTGCCCTGCCGGAGGGTGATGCCCTTGCCCATTTCAAAGTGATAGGTTGCCGGATCGTTGAAGATGGGAGCAGCCAGTCTGCCGAACCGCAGGTACACCGGGCCTTGATACTTTACCGCAGCCTCCACCGCTGCCCGGGCTTCCACATCGTCCGCCGGGTTGAGGATGGTCATGCCGGGAATGGTGCGCATCAGGGCAATATCCTCGTTGCACTGGTGGGTAGCACCGTCCTCTCCCACGGAAATGCCCGCATGGGTGGCGCCGATCTTCACGTTCAGGTGGGGATAGCCGATGGAATTGCGCACGATTTCAAAGGCACGGCCTGCTGCAAACATGGCAAAGGTGCTTGCAAAGGGGATCATGCCGGTGGTGGCCAGACCCGCTGCCACGCCCATCATATTAGCCTCGGCAATGCCACAGTCAAAAAACCGCTCCGGATACTTCTTCTTGAAAATGCCGGTCTTGGTTGCCGCCGCCAGATCTGCATCCAGAACCACCAGGTTTTCATAGGTTTCGCCCAGTGCTGCCAGCGCCTCGCCGTAGCTTTCTCTGGTCGCCTTCTTTTTTACATCAGCCATTGCTTAACCCTCCAGTCCGGACAGCTGCGTCCGCAATTCAGTCATTGCCTGTTCATACTGCTCCTGATTCGGGGCAGTGCCATGCCAGCTGCACTGGTTTTCCATAAAGGAAACCCCCTTGCCCTTG